>Ga0105154_1000013_pt1 | contig 78446 bp, 81 predicted proteins | sample SSWtaG_FD_89672 | JGI IMG/M metagenome (GOLD analysis project Ga0105154, IMG submission 89672) | Hot spring microbial communities from Sandy's Spring West, USA to study Microbial Dark Matter (Phase II) - SSWsed_matched | ecosystem: Environmental > Aquatic > Thermal springs > Hot (42-90C) >... | reverse complement strand
TATAAGCTTCTGACTGTATCGTATCGAAGGGGAATTAAGCTAGTTCAGCTTCCCTGAAGAGTATAAAGGGTATAGCTGTTATATTTGGATTGTAACTCTAGATGTTTGATTTCGATCGTATAGATAGGGTAGTCCTGAATCTAAGCTATCATCTATGTGGTGAAGCTCTATGCTTGAATTATCCGGATCAATCTTAGATAGCATTAGCTTAATCAAAATCTAGAATCTAGATGATATGATTTCTAGAAATACTCTGTTCATCCTGGTTTATCATCTAGATCGATGATTTAATGATATACTCTTTGATCTAGAACTTCGAAGCTTAGCTTTAGAAATCCATAGGGGTATGTATGGAAAAACCTCGAGATCTATGGAAAACCTATGGAAAAATACAATGGAAAAACCTAGGGGGGTATCTGATATCGTCTAGCTTCATAGATGATTAGATCTAACTATATCACCTAGCCTAGATGATACAGATCTAGATCTAAAACCTAGATAATACTCTGTAGATCATACTGGGTCATCTAGAGGTTTGATGATGCCTTTGGATATCAAGTCCTACCCAGATCTAGCGATATCATCTAGGCTAGATGATACGTATAGATTATTCCTCTCCGGTTATGCGTCATAATATAGGCATATCGACTAGAGGATACCGAGCTTAGATGCCTAGGGGGATATTTTGTGATGGAGGAAGGTGGAAGGGATGAAGCTAGTGGATTTCTATAGGGATTTCAAGGTCTAGTTTAAACGGTAACTTACATGTAGCGACTATGTTAACGATCACCATGTATATCATCAACTATTATGTTCGCCTTCGTTTTCAAGCTGGATGGAATCTGGATTATTCAGGGGTTTGGTAGATGTATATTTGGGATATGAGCTTGTAGATCTTTCCAGACATTTTTACCATTAGATACTTCTATTTCTCTATTCTTTTCCACTATTATCGTCTTCCCTCCCATTTTTGTTATCACGAATCCTAATCTCTTCGCAACCGTATACACTATACCCTCGATTTCATATAATGTATCCTGAAGATGAGGTTAGATTGACTATAGCTTCCTCTATCTTCTTCTCGATAGGATCATAGAACCATAACGCGTAGCCGCTTTCATCTTTTTTATAAGTGGGGAAATTGAAAGAATGGTAAACCGAGGATTTTTAGGATAAGTAACAAATTGATTCAAATGTTAAACGCTATTCCGAAGGAAGGATTAAGAGTTCTAAGCCGCTATAAGAATATCAATAGTTTGAGAATCAGAGAGAAGATAGCGTTTAATTATGTTAATCCAAGGTTATTACAGATAAACTTCCATACGATAAGACATTGGAAGGCGATGATGGAATACTATAAGACGAAGGACGTTCTCTACGTTATGCAGTAGGTCATAGGAGTATAAAGAACACGTCGATCTACACGCAGCTGATTAAAAATGTTGAAAGTGATGATTCAGAGTATATCTCGAAGGTCGCTAGAACGGTTGAGGAAGCACGTGCATTAGTCGAAGTCGGCTTCGAATATGTATGCGATGTTGATGGTGCTAAAATATTTAGGAAGAGAAGGTGAGGGGTCGCCGGTTTATTCCAAAATGATGGTGTGACGCCGCCGGTCGGATTCGAACCGACGACCAACGGGTTACTGCAGAGGGGTTGACAGGATGCTAGACTAATGCTCCATTAAGCCCTTATATACATGATCTTCGTCAGGGCATCTTCCCTATTCATAAAGCTCAGAGGATTTAATCCCCCTAGGTCTAGCATCCTGTCGGACCTCCCTAACAGCCCGCTGCTCTACCTGGCTGAGCTACGGCGGCATCCACCTTTGATTCTAGGTTGATAGCTATTTTTAAATCTTATCTTTGCTTCGTGAATATTTAAATAGATGCGTTAGAGGGATTGATGTAGGGTTTGAGTAGTAGGGAATATAGACCTATAGTTCGTATAGCTGGTCACGATATAGATGGGGCTCTTAAGCTACCTTACGGTCTAGCTTCGATTAAAGGTATAGGCGTTAGGCTTGGCTATATTATAGCTCATGTAGCTGGTATTAACCCTGATAGGAGGATTGGTTTTTTAAGTGATGATGAGATTAAGAAGATAGAGGATGTATTTAGGAGGCCTACGGATTACGGTATAAGGAGCTTTCTACTGAATAGGCAGAGATCCATGGAGTCTGGTAGGAGTGAGCTATTCATCGGCGGCGAATGGGAGTTGAGACAGAAGATGGATATAGATTTCATGAAGGAGATTAGGTGTTGGAAGGGTATAAGGCATTTACTGGGATTGAAAGTTAGAGGTCAGAAGACTAGGACTACAGGTAGGAAGGGTAGGACTGTAGGTGTGGTTAGGAGGAGGGTGTAGGTATGGGTGATCCTAAGAAGCAGAGGAGGAAGTATGAGACTCCACGTAAACCTTGGGATATGGTAAGGCTTCGAGAGGAGCTTCGATTGATAGGCGAATATGGACTTAGGAATAAGAGGGAGCTATGGAAGTATCAGACTATGCTATCCAGGTTTAGGCATAGAGCTAGAGCTTTACTAGCATTACCGCCTGAGGTTAGAGAGAGGGAGGCTAAGATACTGTTAGATAAGCTTTACAGGATGGGGATCCTATCGAGGGATGCAGATCTAGATAAGGTACTAGATCTTAAAGTCGAGGATCTACTCGAGAGGAGGCTTCAAACTATAGTCTATAAGCTAGGGTTAGCTAAGAGTATAATGCAGGCTAGGCAGATGATAGTTCATAGGCATATAGCCGTAGGTGATAAGATAGTTAGGATACCATCATACATGGTTAAGAGGGGCGAAGAGGAGTTAGTGAGATATGCTTATGGAAGCCCATATAACGATCCGGATCATCCCATTAGGAGGATTCTAGCAACGACAGTTTAAATAAGCTAAGCTCCTTAAACCCTTCTACCTCTCCTACCGCCTGGGCGTCTAGTACCATCATGCGGTATCGGTGTTACATCCTCGATACGACCTATCTTAAAGCCTGATCTTGCTAGAACTCTTATAGCATGCATAGCTCCAGGTCCAGGGGTCTTAGATTTAACCCCACCAGGAGCTCTAACCTTTATATGTAGAGCTGTTATACCTTTATCCTTAGCTATGGTAGCTGCATGCATAGCAGCCCTTATAGCGGCGTACGGTGATCCACCAAGCCTATCAGCTTTAACAAACATACCTCCGATACCCATAGCTATGGTCTCTCTACCGGAAAGATCGGTTATATGAACTATCGTATTGTTGGATGAGCTGTATATATGCGCTATACCCCACTTTTCCTTCGCATCCCTCTTAGATTCTCCGCTCAACCCTAGATACCGATAGGTAAAGTTAACCCCCTAGATTTAAACGTTTCCAGATGGCGCAATCCAGCTCCGATCCGGATAGTAGCTCGTCTAATATTTGGATACACCCATCACCTAAATCTCCGGCTATACGTACGACTATAGATGAAGCTAACCCTATACTGAATAGAAGATTCTCATCGTAAGAGATATCCTCGATGCATCCGAATCGTAGACTAGGATAAAAGCTAGTGATACTAGTTTCCTTCTCTTCGAAGCTAAGACTGTAAGGCTCTCTATCTAGTGGATCGAGTAATCCTAGCTTAGATGCCATCATCCCAATCCTATTCTCTAATTCGCTACGATCGAAATTAAACTCTTTCAGAGCGAAGGCTACTTCGTCGAATACCGTGGGATTGAAGAACTGATCATCAGGATTCTGAAATAGTATGCATATCCTCTTATGCACTCTAAATAGCTGTTCGAGTAGGGGGTCTACCTTCAAATAGGATTATACTACTAGTAGACTCTACGAGATCCGCGGGGGATGGTAGAAGAGTGATCTTACCAGATCTACTAGATCCTACTACGGCTATAATCCCACCCCTTATCTATACCGAGAGTAACGTTTCTAAGAACTAGCTCGCCATTCGGATAGTAGTAACTCAGATCGTATGCTTCTAGAAGCATACAATTGTCTCCGATATGATGAAGGATGTAATCAGAGATCTATATGGTTGAAATCCTAAATTTTTATATCCTAGATTCTTCTTGGTTGTTGAAGGGTTAGATGTATAGGTTAGGTAGGAAGATTCCGGCTACTATGTCTACGCAGCATCCTGATAACGTTTTCACACCTCCATGGCTACGAGGCACGGAGATCCTGGACGGCGATGATGAAGTCTACGAGGCATACTATGTTTTCAGAAAGCTTAACGTAGATGAGCAGATGTGGGATTGGGAGGGGAAGGATGCTGATATACATGTTGTGCGTAAGCTACTACTGATCGATAAGGATTTCTTCGTAGAGCATAAGCTTGGTGAAGACTACTTCTTAACCTATAGGCTTCCAAACCCTTTCGTAGAACCTATCGAGAGGAAAAGCTTTATAGAATGCCTCGAAACGATACCTAGATTCTACGATTATGTTGATAAGATATGCGGGACGGGAACGCCACCGGTATTCGAAGTTATACTACCTTTAACCACCTCGTCTAGGGAGCTTATGGTAGTCTATGAGGCATACCGTAGTCTGATAGCTAGGAGGGATTCTATAAAGCTGATCGACGATACGCTGCTATCGGATATCATAGGATCTACGAAGCCTGAGGTTATAGAGGTTATACCCCTCCTGGAGGATATCTATAGCATACTGAAGCTTGATACCATAATCGGAGAGTATATCGCTAGGGTTAAACCATCGTATCTAAGGGTATTCATAGCTAGGTCAGATCCTGCTCTAAACTACGGCTTAATACCAGCTACCATACTAGCTAAGATAGCTTTGGCTAAGATCCATAGGCTATCGGAGAAGTATGGTATAGATATCTATCCCATAATAGGTGGAGGACCACCACCCTTCAGAGGACATATATCCCCTCTGAATATAGAGAACGCTCTAGAAGAGTATAGAGGTTACAAAACTATAACGGTGCAATCATCCTTCAAATACGACCATCCTATAAATGTAGTAGCGAAAGCCGTGGAATACGCGAATACAACCCTAAGAAGAGATGAAACAAGCTATCTAGAAGATCTAGCAGAGTATATCGAATCCGATATCGAAATCATACTATCAGCACTAGGTAAACTTATGAATAGATATCAGGAGGAGGTTGTTAGGCTAGCAGATCTAGTAAACGATGTAGCATTATTAGTTCCAGCTAGACGAGCTAGAAGGCTCCATATAGGTCTATACGGGTATAGTAGAAGCGTCGGCTCTGTGAAGCTTCCTAGAGCTATACCATATGTATCGGCGCTGTATAGTCTAGGTATGCCGCCGGAGTTTATAGGTCTCGCAGCCCTAGCGAAGCTGAGCGAATATGAATGGAATGCTGTGAGGAATCTATACGTCAAGATGAAGGTGGATCTAGGTTATGCAGCACGTCATCTACATATAGGGAATGTAGAGCTCCTTAGGAATCATGGTAAATACGGTTTGAGCGATGCATTAAAGATGTATATGGAGGATCTATCTGAAGCTGAATCTCTAGGTATCAAATTCGAGATAAGCAGCTTGGAAGATAAGCTATACCTAAACACCGTTAATAGCTTCCTCATAGCATTACTCCTAAGTAGAAGGGATGCTGAAGATTACCTCGTTAAAGCAGCTATGATTAGAAGATTTCTCGGCTAGAATATTCTAGATACCCAATTAGAAGAAAGTTTGAGTAAACCTCAGAGGAACATATGTTATGCTATCAACCCTTGCATACTTCAGAAACGATAAGGTTCTCACCCTTAACAACATCCACAGGGTATAAATCAATACCCTTAGAGAACGCGGATCTGGAAATAGAATCTTTACCGACGGATAAATATCCATCGCTAAGGCTAATAGGGGAACATATGGAGAATAATACTATGATCATACCTAGCAGTTATCAACGCCTCTATGGCAGAGGATTATTCACGATATAGTTCGACTCACTCGTCCTAGATAAGATCGAAATCCAAAATTGATGTATATAGATTATAGCGTTAATTCTTTCTCGACGCGAGATTCAGGATATAATACGCTAAAAAAGCCTGAATAAACTTTAGAAAAGCTTATATCATGCTACCAATTCCTAATCCTCGGTTCTAGAGGAGGGCTGGAGAGGGGGCGTGGCTGAAGAGGATTGGAGATTTCTCCTCAAGGATTTAATTACTAAACCAGAACAGATAACAGAGAAGTTTAAAATCGATATAGAGCCTCTTAAAGCCGTCGTAGCGATCTACCCTATGAGGGTTTCAAGGTATTACTTCAACCTTATAGAGAATGTCGGGGATCCCATATGGATGCAGTGTATACCTAGTCCTCTCGAACTCACGGATCCATACGGATTCGAGGATCCGTTGAACGAGGAGGGTGATAGCCCCGTACCAGGTTTGGTTCATAGATATCCTGATAGGATTCTTATGTGCGTATCCACGGTATGCGCTACCTATTGTAGATTCTGTACGAGGAAAAGGATGGTTGGTAGATCACCTGCCAGGTTATCTATGGATGCTTGGATGAAGCAGATAGAGTATATTAAGGGTAATCCATCTATAAAGGATGTACTACTCTCAGGTGGAGATCCATTAATGCTTCCAGATGAAACTCTGGATCGAATACTCAGCAAGGTTAGAGCTATACCTCACGTAGAGATCATAAGGATAGGATCTAGGATACCCTGCACCCTACCGCAGAGGATAACACCTAAGCTATGCAGTATACTGAAGAAGTATCACCCACTCTATGTGAACGTACACTTCAACCATCCTAGGGAGATAACCGATGAGAGCGAGAGAGCATGCGGATTACTAGCTGATGCAGGCATACCGCTCGGGAATCAATCAGTACTATTGAAGGGTGTGAATAATGACCCTAAGGTTATGAAGGAGCTTGTACATAAACTATTGAAGATACGCGTCAGACCATACTACCTATTCCAGATGGATTTAGTTAAGGGTGCATCGCATTTCAGGACTAGGGTTGAAGATGGAATAAAAATACTTGAATCGCTTATAGGCTATACATCAGGTTTAGCTATACCTAGGTACGTCATAGATGCTCCTGGCGGTGGGGGTAAGATACCTATCCAGCCTAATTACATCGTAGCTTTCGATAAGGATAGAGTGGTTCTCAGAAACTATGAGGGGAAGATATATGTCTACCCGCAGCCTCCCATGGAGGAGACCGTAATCTACGTTACGGCTCCCTAGCTTCCCGGAGGCTGTTATCAAAACTATGCCGTTGAAGGTATGCTTAACATACAATCTTAGAAGGATAGCTACCGACTGTATGCCTGAGGACTATTATGTAGAATACGATGATGAAGAGACTGTGAACGCTATAGCTAGAGCTTTAGAAAGATGCGGATGTAGCGTAGTTAAGGTGGAAGCTGATGAGGACGCGTATATACGAATCAGAGAGGAGGACCCTGATATAGTATTCAATATAGCCGAGGGATTGAGGGGGGAGAGTAGAGAATCGCATATACCTGCTATGCTAGAGATGCTGAGTATACCGTATACCGGATCTGGTCCTTTAACCCTAGCTGTATGCTTGGATAAAGCTTTAACCCATAGGGTATTATCGGCTTACGGTCTACCATCACCTAAATTCCAGGTGTTTGAGGATGGTAGGGAGGAGCTTGATAACAGTCTAGAGTTTCCCCTTATAGTTAAACCTATATGCGAGGGATCGAGTAAGGGTGTGAGAAGCACATCGCTCGTTAAGGATGAGGAGTCCCTTAGAAAGCAGGTTTTATGGGTTATATCAACTTATAAGCAGCCTGCTATAGTCGAAGAATTCCTACCTGGTAGGGAGTTTACAATAGGGATCCTAGGTAATAGGGATCCGATAATACTCCCTATAGTCGAGATCTTACTCGATAAGCTACCTAAAGGAGCTAACCCTATATATTCTTACGAAGCTAAATGGGTTTGGGATACACCCGATAAACCTCTAGATATACTTCGATGCCCAGCTGATATACCTTCAAATCTAGAAGCTAAACTTAGGGATATAGCCGTTAAAACGTTCAGGGTTCTTAGATGTAGGGATATATGTCGTATAGATGTTAGACTCGATAGGTATGGTGAGCCGTGTATAATGGAGGTTAATCCTTTACCAGGTTTAATACCGAATCCAGATGCACATTCAGCTCTACCTACAGCCGCTAGGGTAGCTGGCTACAGCTATGATGAGCTTATATGTACAATCCTATGGTATGCTCTTGAAAGATACGGTATGGAGGATAGATTAGAGGATAGATCTCTTGTTAAGTTTCCCAGATCTCTCTAGAGCATAAGATATTATCTTAGCTATGAAATCCTCGTAGCTTATACCAGAAGCTTTCAAACTCCTAGCGAAACCTGAATCCAGCGATATATCTGGATTAGGATTAACCTCCAAGACGTATGGTACACCATCCCTAAGCCTAATATCTACACGGCCATAATCCCTGCATCTTAAAGCTTTATAAGCTTTCAAAGCAATATCCTCCACCCTAGCTTTTACATCGCTATCGAGAGAGGCTGGACACACAGGCTTAGTCTTTTCATACTCATAGCTTCCCTTAACCCATTTAGCATAGTAATCCACTATCTTAGGTTCATCATCGAATTCGAATATTATCTCGGATATTGCTAGTATAGTGGGATTATCTCCTCCTAGGAATGCTACGTTAAGCTCCCTACCAGCTATGTACTCTTCTACCAATGCTGGTTGACGATACCTTTCGACGATATACTCAACCCTATCTTTAAGCTCTTCGAAACACTTAACGAAACTCTTACGAGTTATACCTATACTAGCATCCTCGGCTGAGGGTTTAACTATAAGGGGGAAGTTTAGCTTGAAATCCCAATCCGATATACCCTTCAGAACCCTATAATCCGGTGTAGGTATACCTTTAGCCTTGAATATATCTTTAGATAGACTTTTATCCCTAGCTAGAGCCAAGGATAATGGATCAGATCCGGTATAGGGTATCCCTAAGAGTTCTAAGAGAGCTGCTACATTCATCTCATAAATGCTGTATCCGAAAGCCCCTTCGCAAAGGTTTACAGCTACATCTGGATCGTAATCTTTAACGATCCTAGCGAACTCTAGTATATCATCTTCAAGCGGTATTAGCGTGTATTCTAATCCAAGCTTCTCTAAAGCCGATCTAACGGCTTCAACCTCCTCTAGTACGCCTGCTTCAGAGATGTATTCGAGGCTATCAGATGATCTACCGACCGGTGTATTGTATAGAACCGCAACTTTCAATCCTCGATCACTCTTCCTAGAAGCAACTAGACATATATCTAGCTATAAGCCATTCTAGAAGCTTAGAAGGTTCTACACCTCTATCGTATGCCTCCCTAAATACATATCCATTCTCCTTCAACGCTATGTACATACCTCTCAGATCCCTCTTTAATCCCGACTCATCCATATCGAGCTCAAGCATTATTCTCTCAGGTGTGAAACCCCATAGCTTAGCCATAGTGCATTCACCTATAACCTCTATCTCGAAGTCTTCATCTAGAGGGTTCGAACCTTCACGCCACCAGAAGGGCCATACTACGCATATCAGAGGTCTATAACGACTAAGCATACATCCTAAACCATGCTTAAGAACGATACAAGATCCAGCTAGGAACTTCATCTGAATCCTATACCATGATCCACCCCATCGATAGTATACCATCCTCATCTCAGGGTCTTCTAGATGATCACGGTAAGCTTCAGGTATCTCGCTACATTCAAGTATCCTCTTAGCCGATCCTAAACCTACATGGCTAACTATACGCTTGATATCAGCGTAGAGTATGAATGGCTGGCATCTACTACAACATCCTAAACCTAAGGATGCGCATGTGATGCATGATCTATGAGAAACATAATCAAGCGAATGAGATAAAGCCATCTCGATGTAGAATGTGCCGTTTATCGATCCCTGATCTATAAACGTTGTATATGTACCGCTAATAGGCAATATATATTTGAGGGTATTACGTTGCAAGATATATGATGTACATAGTTGTATGATTTAGCATCATTCGTAAATTAAATTTAATCTGAAGCTAGAAGCCTAAGATTATTTATATAGGAGTAGCTATTAGCCTTAGAAGCTATGGATATAGCGTTCTTCACGTGGGAGTATCCGCCTAGGATAGTAGGAGGGCTTGGGGTATACTCATACGAGGTTACACGTAGATACGTTAAGATGGGGCATAATGTTTACGTATTCACGATGAACGATGGAAATCTCAAGACTAGAGAGCTTATAGGCGGCGTGGAGGTTCATAGACCGCTACTCATGGATATAACAGGTATAATGTTCGATATAGTTGCATCAGAGCTTAAGAATTGGGGTCCAGGATTCAAGTTCTTCTCAGATATATACCTATATAATCTATTATCAGCTTCTAAGCTGATAAACGATCTACACAGGTTTGAAGGATATAGGTTCGATATAATATCCGTTCACGATTGGCTTTCAGTTGTATCAGGGCTTCTAGTTAAGAAGCATCTAGCGATACCTATGGCCTTCCATGTACATAGTACAGAGAGAGGAAGGACGCTTGGAAACGGATCTATGACCGTTATGGAGCTTGAAAGGAAGGGAGCGTATGGAGCTGATAGAATAATAACCGTATCATATGCTATGAAGACGGAACTCGAAACGCTAGGATTCCCTGTAGATAAGATAGATGTTGTGTATAACGGAGTGGATCCAGATAAGTATGATCCTGGGAGAGTGGATAGGGAGGAAGTCTATAGGTTGAGAGAGAAGTACGGATTAAAAGAGGATGAAAAGATTATACTGTTCATAGGTAGACTTACAGCGGTTAAAGGCGTCGATAAACTTATACAAGCTATGCCGTATATATTAGCTAAGCATCCAGAAGCTAGACTAATCGTAGTAGGATTAGGGGAGCTTAAAGATTACCTCGTAAACCTTACCAAGAATCTAGGCTTAGAGGATAAAGTCGTATTGAGATTCGAATTCCTAAACGAAGATGAACGTATATTACACTACGCTATGTCCGATATATGCGTATTTCCAAGCCTCTACGAGCCTTTCGGTATAGTCTCGGTTGAAGCTATGTCTATGGCTAAACCCGTCGTAGTAGGCGCTGCAGGTATAAGCGGTATGAGGGAGATAGTAGTGCCATCAGGCGAGAAACAGACTGGTATACATGTAGATCCGAGGAGACCTGAAGATATAGCCTGGGGTGTGAACCTACTACTCGATGATCCTAAGCTAGCCGAGAAGCTAGGTGCGAACGGTAGGAGAAGGGTTCTAGAGGAATTCACATGGGATCGAATAGCTGAGAAGACTATTAAGATCTACGAGAAGCTTACCAAAGCATAGGGTTGAGGGAAGAAAAAATAGTATGGATCTTTACGTCGGCTTCAGATCCTAATTCTACCTTGCTTCCTGTCTTACGAATATTATGTAGGATGCTATCAACGTTACAGAGGCTACCAGCGCTAATACGAGTATATGCGGCCAAGCTGATGCTAATCCTTGGTATATCGTTAGCGATACATTAGGTTTACCCTGCATTAAGCCTATAGATGTATTCAATATATACTGGATTATTCTCGTGAAATGGTAGTTCGGCGTTATACTGTTTATAGCTTGGGTTATCGCAGCTCTACTCCTCATCTCCTCCATTATACGCTGCATCTCCTCGGGGCTAGGCCCAATTATCGTAACATTCCCACCTGGACGCTGTATTATCTCTATACCCGTTATAGGTCTATACAGATAAGCTACGAGTGAAGCGATTATAGGTATGGCGAAAGTGAATATAGCCCATAGGGTTACACCTACTATAACGCTTTGAGTAGTTCTCTTAGATATAGTGGATAGGAGTATAGCTATACCGTAGTAGCTCATAGCATACAGTATCGAGAATACTACGAATAGAGCTAGCCTAGCGATATCATCGCTCGTAGGCGTTACACCTAGGATAGCTATAGATCCACCTACATTAACTATGGATGCTATGGAGATAGCTATAGATATAGCTAGGAATGCCGCTAGGAACTTCCCAGATATGAATGTATCCCTATATACCGGTTGAGCTAGCACGGTTCTTAGAGTACCCTTCTCCCTCTCCCCGGATATAGCGTCACATCCAAGCGCTATACCTATTATCGGAGCGAAGTAAGACATAGACGATGCTATCACGGAAGCGGCTCTACCTAGGAATCCTGTAGGCATAGCTATACCGAGACCTTGAGCCGTAGAGAGAACCGTAAGGTATATCGAAGCCATACCCACCATGAATACAACCGAGAATACAACTACCAGTATTATGAAGCGTTTACTCCTAAGTATATCGGAGAATTCCCTAGATGCAACCGTGAACACTCCAGGCATCCTAAACCACCTCCCCCTTATAATACCTTATAAATAGATCCTCTAGCGATGGTTCCTCAACCCTTAGACTAGATATTTCGAGCCCAAGCTCTGAGGCAAGCTTAACTACACCCACTCTAATATCCTTCGTAGAATCTATATGAATGCCATCGACACCCATCCTTACACTCTTCACATAATCCATCCCAGATAAGGCTGTAGCAAGTTTTCCAGCATCACCTCTAACCTCTACGTGTATCTTATAGCCTTCTTCCTCCATAAGTCTGGATACTAGATCCTTAACCCTACCCTGTACGACTATTCTACCGCGATTTATTATAGCGATAGAATCGCATAGAGGCCCAACTTCGAATAGTAGATGCGTACTCAAAACTACGGTTTTACCTTCCTTACTCAGCTTCGATACTAGATCCTTGAAGGCTTTAGATCCCTCTGGATCTAAGCCGGCGGTAGGCTCATCTAGCATGAGTAGCTCTGGATCTTTAAGCAGTGCTTGAGCTATACCAAGCCTCTGCTTCATACCCCTAGAGAAACCTGAAACCTTCCTATCCTTAACCTCGTATAAACCTACTAACGCTAGGATATCTTCGATACGCTTCCTTCTCTCAAGCTTAGGTATATCGTTCAAAGCAGCTATATACTCTAGATTCTGCTCAGCCGTGAGATGCTCGTAGAAACCGAAACCTTCAGGTAGGAATCCAACTCTTCTACGTATCTCACGAGATTCCCTAACTATATCGTATCCTAGAACCTTACCAGAACCGCTCGTAGGAAGGATTAAACCAGTCAACATCATCAGAAGCGTAGTTTTACCTGCACCATTAGGTCCTAGCAAACCGAAGATAGAGGATTTCTCAACTGTGAAATCGAGCTTATCCACAGCAACGACCATACCGCCGCCAGACTTATAAACCTTAGTTAACCCGTATGTCTCGATAACATATTCAGGCATATAGGTCACCTCCTACCGAACCTCCTATACATGATGAGTAGACCCGTTAAAGCTAACATTACAGCTATACCCCCGTAGAGAAGCCAACTAGTTTCATGGAATAACTCCACCCTAAGCGTAAACTGGGATGGGGAGACCTGATCTGAGGATAGAGTGAAATCTATATAGTAGTTTCCAGCGTTAACATCAGGCGTCGTCGAGATGCGTATCGAGAACGAAGCTTCCTCACCCACCTTTAACACACTTAGAACCGTGGGAGATATATCTATATCGAAACCGCTAGGTATGCTGGAGTATAGGAGTTTAACGTTAGTAGTATCCTGACTACCTGTATTCCTAACGGTTAAAGTGAAGGTAGCTTCACCTCCAACCGTTAGAGATGTATAGAAGTTCTGGGTGATTATCGATAGTTTATACAAACCTAGAATATTTAGCGTTAGATCGATCTTATCGGATACATCGCTACTCTTAGCGTATACCGTTAAATTCACTGTTCCTAAAGGTGAGCCTGAAGGGATAGAGACTACTAGATAGAATTCCTTGGATCTACCAGCTTCGACATAAAGCCTTGTAATCTCCTGCCTATTCGAATCTTCGAATCTATACCTCCAACCGCTAGGCAATCCTTCGATTGAAAGTGTTAGTAGCTCATCGTAGCCGCCCGTATTCTGAGCCGTTATCTTGAAACGTGCATCGTAACCCGAGTATACATCTATGTATGGAGGCGAAGCGAGAAGCTTAACATACGGTGGACTCCTCCCTACATCTATCCTTAAATCCATCTTATCCGATATACTACCTGAATCCGCTTTAAACGTTAGATTGTATACACCATCGCTAGATGTAGATGGTATAGATACATCGATTATAAGATCTAACGAGCCGCCACCAGGTATGGTTACCTCGGATACGGGTGTACCATCGATAGTTTTAACCGATAGGATCCATCCAGGTATCGAAGGCTCCAAGGACAGTTTAAACCTCTGATCAGATTCTACCGGATTCCTTAGTTTAACCTGGAATCTAACCGTATCGCCCGGCATCGCTACTCTACCAGGTATAGAGCAGGATAGTATAGAGAATGCTAGAGGCTTCACATACACCGTGAACTCTAAGGTATATACAAGATTGGAGTATGCTTTCAAAGTTAGGGTATAATACCCAGAAGCATCTATTGGTATAACGACTTCTAGCTGTAGATTAGCGGTTTCACTAGGTGATAGGGATATCCTGGAAACCTCTTGATTCTGTAGTAGGATGCGTACAGGCCACGAGGTTGGGTTATCCACAGATAGTTCTACTACCTCTACATCATCGCCTACGTTACTTATCGTGAATGGTATGTAGATTCTTCTACCCGGATCTACCGATAACGTTAAGAGTTGAGATTTAAGTTTTAAAGCTCTACGTAGCGTTACAACTCCGAGATCCACCTCACTACTGGATACAATTACGGTTTTAGATACCTTAACATATCCTTGTTTAGAGAATATTAACGAGAAGCTTTTAGATAGCGGCAACTCTAAACTGAACGATCCATTATCAGAGGATTGGAAGCATCCTAAGAGCATACCTTCCTGAGAGTAAGCTTCGATCTTAGCGTTGCTTAACGCTACACCGTTCTCATCCGATACAGAACCGTATATCCTAACCGTAGGCTGAGGTTGAACATATATGTAGAAGATCCTAGATAGCGGTATGGTGCCGTTCACTAGTAATGTTAGCTTGTATAAACCTTCGATAGTATTCATAGGTATCGAGGCTACGATCTGCAGAGATATACTCTGCCCTTTCGATAAGGTTACGCTTAAAACCTCTCTACTCTGATCGATTATCCTAACGATCCATCCTTCAGGCTTCTCCAAATCGAACGTTAAGGTTTCGACTGCTTCACCTTCATATGATATGGTGACCGGTATTGATATATCTGAGCCTGAATTAACGGCTATCGTCATAACAGTGGATACGATCCTTACAGATCTTCTGATAGTTATATTACCGATGTTCATATCGAATTTCTGAGCATTAATAGTCTTAGTAACCGTAACATATCCAGGCTTAGAGAATACCAGCGTATACGAGTATCCTTTCTCCAGTAGTAGACCGAAATACCCATCGCTACCTGTATACGATAGGGTCTTTACGGATCCATCCGAAGCTAATACTTGAATCATAGCTTTAGATACGCCTAACCCATCCTCATCCAATACATAGCCGTATACGAATGTGTAGTTTACCGTTTGAGCTGACATATGGGTTAAGCTGTATGCTAGTATCAGCGATACTAGCAGAGCAATCTTAGATATTATATATCGACTACTTTCAATCCTACTTCCGCCCATATCTTCTCCTGATAACTAGGAAGAAGATCGCCTCCAATTTAAGGGATTGTATGAAACACTGCGAAACGTACGTTTCGATTAGAGTTTACAGATCCACTAAGGAAGGGCTTTCCTAAGATTTTCAGCTGCTTCGCTTGGGGGTAGGGTATTAACGTATATCCATCCCCCAATCTCCAATCCAGCCCATATAGATGTTTTAGGCAGTATCTCTATGTGCCAGTGGTGATCATGAGATAGACCGTAGTGTAACCAGTAGTTGAATTCGAATTCACCGAGAATCGAATGGAGTCTACGCATAACGTCGATTAACGCTTCGGCTAAGGATTCGATATAGCCTGCGGTACGAGGTATATCGGGATTATGCCTAGCCGACGTTATCATAACTTCGTACGGCTTGAGACTAGCTTTAGGACATATAACGGCTATATCATCGTAGATAGCTATCGATGGACTTTCATCTATCAGCATGCATACCGGACATCCACCTCTATACTGGGATAACTCTGATTCTACTCTAGGTGGGAGGATCGGTGAAGCTACTATCTGCATGTGCATATGCTCTATAGATGCGCCAGCCGATCTACCATAATTCTTGAACAATAATACGTATCGAATAGCTGGATCAAATCTTAACGCATCTATACGTTCTAGAGCTGCTCGTATAGCTAAAGCTTGCTGCTCGGTAGATATGCTCCAAGGCTTATCTTCATGCCTAGGGGATTCTACAAGTACTTCATGGTATCCGTATATACTTTCAGGTGAAGCGGAGAATATGGGATAAAGATTATCGAAAACTCTGATAATCCAATCACTCCTTCTACGGGTATCTTCATCCTTCGATCGATCTATAGATCCATCGATCGACTTAACATAGATAAGCTTCGCAGGTGGCGTCATATACTCGTTACCTGGGCAGAATGGACATCCCCTTATCCCACCATAATGGACTGGACGCTTACCCCTACGCGGAGCTACCACGACGTATTCACCTGTTAACGGACTGCGTATGAGCTCAGACAAACCTCACACCCATAAGATTTACAATAATTTTTATATATCTATGCTAGGAGTAGAGGGAGGATGCTGCTAATATACCGTTCGGTGTTAGGTAGAATTTTATACCGCTCTCGGAATTTATGGAGGATACATACCCTAAATACATGAGGATACGCATACTCGAATCTATATGTACGGCTTCTATACCTGTTCTCTCCGATAACTCCCTTATGGTTAGAGCTTTCGACGGATCGACTGCACTTAGCGTTAACAGCGATGAGAGTATATTCTTCACTATACTATTGAAATCTTGCTCTCCTTCCGGCTTCGCCATAAGCTTCGAGCACCTTCTTAGCTATATTTCTCCAATCAAATCTTTTAGCTTTTACTATAGCATTCCATCTAAGCTTTGATGCTAAGTCCTGATCTTCTAGAAGTCTTTCGATACATGAAGCTAGACTATTAGGATCACCTGGGTAAGCCCATAAGCCATCAACCTCGTGCTCCACTATCTCCTTCAACCCGCCTGTAGCTGAAACTACTATAGGTAGACCTGAAGCCATACCCTCCAAGGCTACTATACCGAAAGGCTCATATAGAGAGGATACAACCATTATATCGGCTGATCTAAGTATAGCTTTAAGGTTATCATCATCCACGAAACCTGTGAATATCACGTACTCAGATAAACCTAGATCAGAAGCTTGCCTCTCAAGCTCCCCCCTCATATAACCATCTCCTACCAGGATAAGCTTAGCTTCAGGATGCTTACGGATAACGATGCTCATAGCCTGTAATAGTATATGGAAGCCTTTCTGATAACTCATCCTCCCTACGGATACTATAAGTTTCTCCCAAGGTTTAACACCTAGTCTTCCACGTATAGAATCCCTATCTACCTTGATATCGAATACCGATGGATCCACACCATTATAGATAACGTAAACTTTATCCTCTGGAAGCCTAAACCAGTGGATAAGCTCATCCCTCATATGGCTACTCACAGTTAAGATGATCGAAGCTTCGTAGGATAACCACCACTCTATGGAGTCTATCATGTAAGATTCAGGTGTCGTTAAACCTTGGGATCTACCTCTCTCAGTACTATGAAACGTCGCTACGAGGGGAACTCTAAGCATATGCTTAGCGGATATACCTGATAGAGCTGTAAGCCAGTCGTGGCTATGCACTATATCGGGTCTACCAAAATTATAGACGATATAACCTATACGTTTCTCGAAGAAATGGTTGAAGAGAGCTACCCACATATAGAAGTTTGATGCACCTATCTCTACATGGATCCTATGGATATGAACCCCATCTTCAACCTCATAGATAGGTTTACCTGGAAAATCTAGTGTTACTACATGAACCTCGCATCCCTCTAGAGTTAGAGCTCTACTTAGGAAGTATACATGCCTAGATATGCCTCCTACTATCCTAGGTGGATACTCCCATGAAAGCATGAGGATACGCAAATTCCTTAACCCTCTGAGAACGCTACAAGCCTAACTATATCTTCGTATCTTCTAAGTATACTCCTAGCAGTCTCCGAGTCCTCTGATTCGACGTATATGAGTATCTTAGGTTCATCTAGAGATGGCATTATGGATATGTACGAGCTACCTTCGATCAGCTTCAACCCTTCTATACCTGGAGTATCGTAATCTCCAAGCTCCTCCCTCAATTTAGCTATAGCTTTACCTATAAGCTTCTTAGGCATCTCTACGGCTGCCTCTACCCTATACTTTAGAGGTATCTGCTTCCTGATAGAACTAACCCTATGCTTAGATAAGAACTCTAGCATAGCCATCATAGAAGCTATAGAATCGAAGAAAGGCGTTAATCTAGGTATGGAGAATCTACCGGTTTCATCACCTCCGAGGGATGCTTTAAACTCTATTACGCTCCGAAGTAAGATTGAAGGATCCCTACCACACTTCACGATATCGTAGCCTAAACCCGATATATACTCACTTATGGATTCAGGTATCGATGAAGACAATACAGCTTTACCCGTAGAACCTGATTCAGCTAGGTGGAAAGCTAGTATACTAAGAGCTAGCTCGCTCTGCAGAGGGATACCCTCATCATCTACTACCAGTATCCTAGAGCCGCTACAATCGAATATGAAGCCTATATCAGCATCGATGGAGCGGACGACCTTAGAAACTGCTTCGACCTCCTCCATTATACTTTTAGCTTTAGCAGATCTAACATTTCGAACACCTAAGAGGAAGGTATCTACTTCTAATTTGTCTAGGAGTATAGGCAGTATTACCGACGTAGATCCTTCGACGGCGTTCACGACAAGCTTCATACCCCTTAAACTATCGATCTTCGATCTACTAAGTAGATCATCTATATACTCCTCTATGAAACCTGTTGGATAGGTTAGCTCACCTATATCCTCAGGTTGCACTCTACGAAAAGATTCTTTGAAAAGAATTTCATCTATAGCTCTTCTCACAGATCCAGCTATTTCTACACCATGATTATCGAGAATCTTTATAAGGATGCGGCCAGGAGTATGCGAAGGTGCGGATACGAATACCCCTCCATCAAGCTTATACTTAGCGATATAAGAGCTGAGGACCGGTAGCGGCGCAACCGTAAGGTTCTCCACATCGATACCAGCGGCTAGAAGTCCTGAAACAAGACTACGTTTAACCATCCTAGATATCGTAGAGTTATCCCTAGCTACAGCTATCCTTCCACCGAAATTCAGCCATGAACCTATAGCTAAACCTAGTTTAGCTGCGAAATCTGGTGTAACCTCTACGTTTACGGCTCCAGCTACACCTTCAGCCCTGAATAATGTGGAGTACCATCTTATACCCCATCTAATATCTGAGCTGACGATCGAGTATGAATCTATAAGCCTCTCAGGCCATACCCTAACGCTTGAACGGATGACGCTATGCTTACCGATCCTACACCTATCGCCTACTACAACCCCGGGATTACATACTACACCTTCACTTATAATGCAGGATTCGCATACGATTGAGCCGTCAAGCTTGGAATATGCTCCTATAATCGAGGAATCCCATACAATGCTTCTAGCTATCGAGGCTCCATCACCTATAGATACATTACGTCCTATGATCGCCGATGGACCTATAGATGCACTTGAACTTATAGTGGATCCTCTACCCAGAGCTATAGGCGGCGTCAACTGAATATCCCTTGGGATATCGGAGTCCTCAACCCATATACCAGGCTCAAACTCTAAACCAGCAGCTTTCAACATACCAGCTCTACCTTCTAGGACATCCAGATTAGCTTGTAGATAGCTTAGAGGGGTTCCTATATCGTTCCAGTAACCTTTAATCGGATAGATATAGATAGACTCACCCCTATCTAGGAGTCGAGGTATTAGATCTTTTGAGAAATCGTATGATCTATCATTAGGTATTAAGCGGTAGGCTTCAGGCTCGATGATGTATATACCGCAGTTTATCCATAAACTCGAAACCTCAGAATATGAAGGTTTCTCCTGTAGCCGTTTAACCCTATACTCATCGTCGAATACAAGTACACCGAACTCTACAGGGTTATCAACCCTAGTGGATGCTACGGTTAACGTTGAACCCTTACTCCTATGGAAATCTAGCATATTATTCAAATCGAAGTATGAGAGTACATCACCACTCCAGACGAGTATAGATTCATCTTTAATCCCATATCTATCTATAGCCGACTTAACACCCCCGGCAGTACCCATAGGCTTATCTTCTATGCTGTATGATATCTCCGCACCTATATTCGATCCATCACCGAAGTATCTCTCTACAACCATAGGCATGTAATGGAGGGTTAGTATGAACTTCTTAAACCCGAAGGATAGAAGCATCTCGATCGTATGTTCGAGTATAGGTTTATTAGCTACGGGAACCATGGGTTTAGGTCTATTCGAGGTAAGTGGACGTAACCTAGTCCCCTCACCGCCAGCCATTATTAAAACGGGTGGGGTTATCCGCATTCCTCTAAAAAGTTTTATGACGAACGTGAAAGATAAGCTTTCTAAAAGACATAATAGTATGGGTTGAGGTGCAGTAGTATTGGATTTAGTCATGGTTTTTGAAGTGCATCAGCCGTTCAGACTTAGGTACAGGTTTAAAGGAGGATTACCATATAGATACTTCGATAACCAGCTTAACAGGAAGATACTCGAAAAGATAGCGTATAGATGCTATCTACCATCAAATAAAATCTTATTGGATGCGATAAAGGAGACTGGAGGTATGTTCAGGGTTGCATTCTCTATTTCAGGTCTCCTACTCAAACAAGCTGAGATGTGGATCCCTGAGGTTATAGATTCCTTTAAGACGCTTGCAGATACTGGATGCGTGGAATTCCTAGCTCAAACATATTATCATAGCTTAGCATCTATCTATAAGGATAGAGAAGAATTTAGATTCCAAGTAGAGAAGCATGTAGATACTGTGAAGAAGATATTCAAGGTTAAACCAAGAGTTCTCGAGAATACTGAACTCATATATAGCGATTCGATAGGTATCGAAGCCGAGAGACTTGGATTCGAAGCTATAGTAACAGAAGGTGCTGAAAGGATATTGAAGTGGAGGAGTTCGAACTACTTATATAAGGCTAAAGGTAGCGGAGTGAAGATACTGACTAGGAATTATAGGCTTTCGGATGATGTAGGATTCAGGTTTTCGGCTAGGGATTGGACTGAATACCCATTAACAGCGGATAAGTACAGTGAATGGATCGCTAGGAGTAGAGGACAATATATACTAGTCTTCATAGACTACGAAACTTTCGGTGAACATCACCCAGCGGAAACCGGTATAATGGAGTTCCTATCATGGCTACCTAGGGAAGCTATTAGAAGAGGTATAAGATTCCTAACACCTAGTCAGGTGATCGACGAATACCATCCTGTAGATGAGATTGAAGTCTCCGATAACAGTCCAGTATCATGGGCTGATGAGGAGAGAGATCTATCCGCATGGATAGGTAACGATATGCAAAGATTATCCTTGAATAAGATAGAGCAACTAGAGCCGAAGGTTAAATCTTCAAGCGATAGAAAGGCTTTAGAAGCTTGGAGGATACTACAATGTAGTGATCTACTATACTATCAAAGCGTTAAAGGCGGCGGAGCAGGTATGGTTCACAAGTATTTCAACCCATACAAATCTGCTTATGAAGCTTTCGCGCTTCACATGTCGGCGTTACTAGACTTGGAAAGCTATTTAGAGGGTGAGGGGGCATCGGGATAGACATTTTTCTAAACTAGATAGCGATACTCTTTTACTTGAATTAGGTACGTAAACTTTAATTCTAGCGAAGCATATTTGGGCTATATCCTTGATATGGATACTGACTTGGAGTTAAGCAGTGATGAGAGTATAATAGCTAGGTTTGAAAGCGATATAGCCGTAGATGGAAAGTATGGCGTTAGCTACCTCATAGTTACTAGTAAGCGTTGTATAGTATGCGATGATAAAGGTAGAGTTATATACTCCGTAGATTTATCCGATATATCCTCCGTCAATATCGTTGATTACGTAGGTAATAGCGAAGTGAAGTTAACCCTTAAGGATGGAAGAGTCATACCTATCATAAGGTTTACGAGGAGTCTGAGGAGAGAGTTCAACGAAGCCATTAGCCTCCTAGAGGATGCATCATCCATTAAAACGGCTATCAACGAACATAAAGAAGAGGGGGAGAAGGTTAAGTTTAAGATGGGGCCTCTCTTATTCGTTCTAAGATTTGCCCTACCCTACAAGCTAGCTTTAATCCTAGGTTTAGCTTCTGGTATAGCTGGTATCTTCCTAGGATTGCTACCTCCATACTATCTTAGGATACTGATAGATGATGTCATACTAGCTCAAAGGAGGGAGCAGCTTATCGTTATAATCACGATAATAGTCGTTACGCAAGCTTTAAGCTCGATACTAGGTGCGCTGCGCAGTTATACATTATCCTACGTAAGTCTTAAGGTCATGCACTCTATAAGAATTAACCTGTTCAGACACATAATGCAGTTTCAGCCTAACATACTAGACACATACGAGTCTGGACGACTTATATCGAGGGTAACGGATGATGCGAGTAGGGTGAACTGGTTTCTCTCATGGGGTCTGGAGCAGCTTCTGAGAAGCGTGATATCGCTAGTATCAGTAGCTACTATGATATTCACGCTAGATACTAGGCTAGCTATAATCGCTTCAGCACCCCTCCCACTACTTATCTTCGGTGTATCAATGTTTAGTAGGAAGGCTAGATGGGTTTATCATTATGAGTGGAGGAGATCTACAGATGTATCCGCACTACTAGTGGACGTTATACCTGGGTTCCCCATCGTTAAAGCACACTGTATGGAGAGGTACGAAGAGGATAGATTGAAAACTAGATTGAATGAGGTTGTTAAAGCTGGTTTAAGATCTACTATACTTAACTTGAAGTTCTTCCCGATGCTAAGCTTCATTATATCATCAGCTACAGCTATAATATGGTGGGTTGGTGGATTAGAGGTTCTAGGGGGAGGGATAACATTAGGAGTGCTCTCAGCGTTCATATCCTACGTGAGCCAGTTCTACGGACCTATACAGACGCTTATAAGCATAGTGGAACCTATGAAGAGAGCTAGTACGGCTGCTGAGAGGATACAGAGCCTGATGTCCATGGATCCGAGTATAAAGGATACACCCAACAGTATCGATCTAGATATCAAAGGAGGGATAAGATTCGAGAATGTATGGTTCGGTTACATCCCGTATACATACGTATTGAAGAATGTAAGCTTCGAAGTGAAGCCTGGTGAGAAGATAGGGATAGTAGGTCCTACTGGTAGCGGGAAGACGACTATAACCAAGCTACTACTTAGATTTTATGACGTAAATAAGGGTAGGATACTTGTGGATGGAGTCGATATAAGGAGTATAAAAATCGAAAGCTTAAGGAGGCAGATAGGGATAGTAAGCCAGGATCCAAGGCTATTCAACGATTCGATAGTAAATAATATACGATACGGTAAACCAGATGCTACACCAGAGGAGATTATGGCTGCTGCTAAGATAGCTTTAGCACACGACTTCATACTGGAGAAGCCTCTACGCTACGATTCGCCATGCGGTGAAGGTGGTAGTATGCTATCTGGAGGTGAGCGTCAGAGGATAGCTATAGCTAGGACTGTGATATCCGATCCGAAGATACTCATACTCGATGAAGCTACTAGTAGCGTCGATACTATAACCGAGGATGGGATAAAGAAAGCTTTAGACAACATAACTAGAGGTAGGACTACGATTATAATAGCTCATAGGCTTAGCACGGTTAAAGATGTGGATAGACTTATAGTCTTGGATAGAGGCGAGATAGTGGAGGTCGGTACTCATGAAGAACTCCTCGAACGGAACGGGTTGTATGCTAAGCTTTGGAATACACAATTCCAGGAGAAGCTTACCGAAGTTCAGGTGAGCGGGTAGATGAGTAGTATAAAGGATTATGCTAGAACCTCCTTCCGTATAGTTGAACCGGATGAGATAGAGATAGAGTATGATGGAAACTCGGATCTATTAACCATATATATCAATGGGAAGCCATATAGGGGTGTAGAACCTATCAAGCCTTTCCCGCTTTCCAACCCACACTATGTCCTATTCAGATCGGCATCAACCCACGAGGATATATGCGTAATCAACGATATCCGTAGACTTAAGAAGGAGAAAAGAATCCTATTGGAACGTATACTGGATAAAAGATATTTCATACCATCCATCATAGATGTATACGATATAACGTATACAGGCGAATACTACGTATGCAAGGTTAAAACGGATAGAGGTGATAGAACCTTTAAGATAATAGGTAGGAGAAATGTGTATAGGATCGACGATAAGATAGTCATAATAGATATAGATGAGAATATATACTTGATAGAGAGCTATGAGAAGATGAGGAGGAAAGCTAAAGAAGAGCTTATGAAGATAATATAATCTTAACGGATTACTAGCTTCATAGTAGGTGTACATGATGGGTTGTAGGAGGCTGTTTAGATTAGCATGCCTCGGAGGTACGTTTGAAATCTTACATGCCGGGCATAGAAAGCTTCTCGACGAAGCGTTTAAGTATTCAGATTACGTCCTCGTAGGTTTAACTTCAGATGAGCTTGCTTCGAAGCTTGGTAAATTATACGATGTATCCCTCTACATGGATAGGGAGAAGAAGCTTAAAGCATATCTGGAATCCAAGTATAAGGGTAGGTATAGCATCGTTAAGCTCGACGATGTATACGGTATAGCTACCGATATAGCTGAACTTGAAGCTATATTCGTAACGGAGGAAACCTCTGTTAGAGCCGAAGAGATAAATCGTATAAGAGCATCCAAGGGGTTAAAGCCTCTGGAAGTGGTGATCGTACCTATGGTTCTAGCTGAAGATGGGAAGCCGATATCATCCACTAGGATTAAGATGGGGGAGATAGATTCTGAGGGGAGGTTGAAACCTGGTAGGTGATCTTATATGGAGTCCAGCAGAATCTATGATGTTGTCGTAGTGGGAGCTGGGACTGGCGGATGCTCCACGGCATTATTCACGGCTAAACTAGGGTTAAAGGTATGCATACTGGATGCTAAGCGAGAACCTGATATAGGTAGGAAGGTGTGCGGCGATGCTATCGGTAAACACCATTTCGATAATCTAAACATACCATACCCGATGGACGCTATAATAAACGAGGTTAAGGGTATGAGGCTGTATTCTCCGAGCAGATCGACTGTATTCGAGATAGTAGGTGAGGGTGTATCAGGCTTCATGCTTAAACGCCATGTATTCGGACAGAATCTGCTGAGAGAAGCTCTGAATAGCGGAGCTGAACTCTACGATTCTACGAGAGCTCTTAAACCCATCGTAGATAGGGGGAGGGTTATAGGAGTGATAGCGGAGCGTAGAGGTGTAAGGATGGAGCTTAAAGGTAGGGTTACTGTAGATGCGAGCGGAGCGGTAGCGGTTCTAAGGAGGAGTATACCTGAAGAATCCTTACCGGAGAGGGATGTAAAGCCTGAGGATATTCAGGTAGCGTACAGGGAGGTTAGAGTCATCGAGGAGGGGTATGATGGATGCGAATACGGAGAGATCTATCTCAGCAGGATTTATGCTCCGGGTGGATACGCTTGGATATTCCCTAGAAGCGATGGAACCGTTAACGTAGGAGTGGGGGTTCAATGCGGACGAGGTTATCCTAATCCGAAAACACTGCTCCACAAGTTTCTAGATACAGTTAGAGGGATAAGGGATACCATACTAGATGCTGGGGGAGGACTTGTACCTACACGCAGACCGTTAGCTAGTCTCGTAGCCGATGGATTCATACTCGTAGGAGATTCCGCATGTCAAGTTAATCCTATACATGGGGGAGGTATAGGTCCATCGATGTATGCAGGTAAACTAGCCGCTGAAGCTATACTCGAAGCATACGATCAAGGGCTATTCACAGCCGAGGGATTATGGATGTATAACGTAAGGTATATGAGGAGCTATGGAGCTAAACAGGCGGCTTTAGATGTATTAAGAAGATTCCTACAGGATCTATCAGATGAAGATATAGATTACGGTATGTCTGTTAGACTTCTAACCGAGGAAGATACACTTAGAGCTAGTATGTATGGAGCGTTAAAGATTTCGACGCTGGAGAAGATTAAGAGGTTTACTAGGGGTTTAGGTAAGCCAGGGCTTCTAATTAGGCTTAGAAGGACTGCTGGGATGATGGTTAAGGCTAAGAGATTATATGAGAAATTCCCTGAGAATATAAGTGAATTTAAAAGATGGCTGTATGAGGTGAAAGCTATTCTACCATGTTAAGATACCATACGATCGTATAGAGAGGTTTATCTCAAATTTTATATGAATGATAGATGTTTACATTTTGATAGTTATACTAAGATTTATATAGGTCGAGTAGATCGATAACATAGAGTAAGGTGAATATGATTGATAGAAGATATAAGTAGACATGGCATTACCATATTATTATTCCTACTAACACAGGAGAGAGTTGTCGTCAGCGATGCTAGACGGCTAAACATAGGGTATAGCACGTTCTATAGGAGCCTGATACCTTTAATAAGGATGGGGCTTATCGAGGAGGAGGGAGAGGGCGCTAGGAAGGCGTTCAAGCTCACGGAGCTTGGAAGACAGATAGCATTAAAGCTTAAAGAGGTAGATGATCTATTGAAAACATCGGTTAGACGAGAGTAGGATCACTATACAAGACTTAGTTTCTCTAAAACCTCCGGGTTTGCTATCCTCACAGGCTTCTTACCTGTGAGAATTCTTTCGATATCCTCCACCAGCATCATATCCATCCTCCTCACCGACTCCACTGTTAGGAATGCTATATGCGGTGTAGCGACGACGTTATCCATAGATAGAAGCGGGTTATCAGGTTTTAGAGGTTCCTCTTCGAATACATCTAGAGCTGCACCGGCTATCCAGCCTTCCTTCAGAGCTTTAACTAAAGCAGATTCATCTACGACGGAGCCTCTAGCTGTATTTACTAGCAGGGAAGTAGGCTTCATAAGCTTAAGCTCCCTCTCACCTATCATATGGTATGTTTCCCTGGTTAGAGGTACGTGTATCGTAACTATATCCGATTCTCTGAGCAACGTTTCAAGATCCACTGGTCTACATCCGGATTCCTCGATAAACCTTGAATCTACGTATGGATCGTATACCAGGATAGACATGCCGAAACTCCTACCTATACCAGCTACGATCCTACCTATAGCTCCGAATCCTATAACGCCTAGCTTCTTACCTTCAAGCTCAAACCCTATAAGCCTAGGAGGGGTTGCACGAAGCCTCCTAACATACTCATGAGCTAACGTTATTCTACGCGAGAAGGATAATATCAACGCGAACGTATGTTCGGCTACTGCTCTAGCGTTAGCATGAGGCGTGTAAAGGATTGGAATACCTAGCTTCGTAGCTGCTTCTATATCTACGTTATCGAGACCTACACCATGCCTAGCTACGACTTTAAGCCCAGTCTCACGTAGAACCCGCTCCGTTACGATGCAGCCACCGCCTAGTATAAGTACATCGAAGCCTCTGAGAGCTTCGATAGCTTCATCCTCAGATAGGCTTCTACCCTTCAACTCTATCCTACTGATATCCGCTATAGATTTAAGCTTCTCGATTGCCTCAGGCGTATATACACCGAAGCTTGAGGAAAGTACAGCTATACGAGCCACTCCCACCACCAGCAGGAATTCTATCGAAAGCGTAAGGAAAAGTTTTTTGTTAGAAGCGATACAGCGATAATATCGTATCGTACAGTTTACGATACAGCCTGTAACGCTTCTCGTATATCTCAACCTCAGATTGTACCGGATCATCCACATCCGCTATACTGACCGCCACGCTTAAGGCATCCTTTAGAGAGTTATAGTATCCTAAACCAGATGCAGCCAGTATAGCAGCTCCCATAAGTGATGATTCCTCGAAGCCCACGTATTCTACCCTCATATCGAGTATGGATGAGCATATCTTCCTCCATAGTTTCGAAGAGGAGCCTCCACCGCCTATACGTGCGATCCTAGCTTTAAGCATATTCTCCTTCATAGAATCTGCTATCCACCTTAAAGTATAGATCGGAGCCTCCATCAATGCTCGAACTATATGTCCCCTACGATGATTTAGAGTTAAACCGAAGAACACGGCTTTAGCGTATGGATTCCTAACAGGGAATCTCTCACCAGATAGGAACGGTAGAATCAGTGGGTTAGATAGATCTAGATCCACAGATTCAGCTTCACTTATAAGCTCCTCATAGCTGCATCGAGAACCGAGTACATCATCTCTAAACCATCGTAAGCATAGACCAGCATTATTAACTGCACCACCTGGAATCCATATGCCATAGCCTAGGTAATAGCAGAAGAAACGCATATCCCTAGATCTATCGACTACAGGCTTATCTGAAGATAGCCTGAAAGCCCCGCTAGTACCAATGTTAACCGCTGCTATACCATCGCTTATAGCTCCTACACCTAAGCTATGTAAGGCTCCATCCGATGCTCCGAGGAATAACATAGGAGAAGAATCTAATCCCAGGTTTGAAGCTATACTTCTAGGTAGCTCTATAAACGATTTCTCACCATCATAAAGCTTAGGAAGTTTGGATTCATCGACACCAGCTAATTCCAGCGATGTATCGTTCCAATTCAAGCTGTGTATGTTGAGGAGTTGGCTACCCGAAGCTGTAGATCTATCTATGTAAGGTTCACCTATAAGCTTATAGATGATATAGTCTTTAGCTGATAGAAACCATTTAGATTCCATAAAGAGATTTGGTTTAGATAAGCGAAACCATAGAAGTTTAGCTAGAGGATATATGAATAGAGGAGGGCATCCTGTCTCCGTATACAATCTGTATCCATCGATCTTATCCTCTATGAACCTAATGACTACCGCAGGCCTGATATCGAGGTACGTATGGAGCCGTGTTAGAGGAGTGCCATTCCTACTTATACATGCAAGCCCATGCATCTGCCCACTGAGAACCATGGCATCGATACACTTAGACTTCGAATCCACGGATACAGCTCTACAAGCTTTCACGAAACATCCATACATCGATTCAAGATCCTGCTCAGCGCCAAGCTCGAGTTCAACTTTAGCCATAGACGATAACCTGAAGTTATCCTCGAATACAGCGGCTTTAATGCTACCAGTTCCGATGTCTACAGCTAGTATACGCAAGATTAGACTCAGAATATAAAAGAGAATCGCTGAGACTGAGATAAAATTTATCAATGAACGAAGATTACCATTCATAAACTATATGAGATGATCAAATAAGGGTTTACAGGATCAACTTCTCTATACATGTGGTATGTAAGGTTATCGTTAAATATAAGTACGATGATCAGAGTATATATTTAACTACTTTGGTATAACAATATCCTTTGATGATATGATAGAGAGCCGCGTATGCGGGGTTCATGGTGGTGGGGTTGAGTTTAGCTAGGGAGAAGGAGAGGCTCATACAGGAGCTTAAGGTTATGGGCGCTATTAGGTCTAAGTCTGTGGAGGAGGCTTTCCGTAGAGTTCCTAGGGAGTTGTTCCTCCCAGAGCATCTGAGGATGTATGCATATATAGATACGCCTCTACCGATAGGTTCCGGCCAGACGATATCTGCACCTCATATGGTATGCTTAATGAATGAGGAGCTTCAATTAGAGGTTGGATATAAAGTTCTAGAGGTTGGAGCTGGCTCAGGGTATCATGCATGCACGATAGCGGAGATAGTTGCACCTAGCGATGTCGATAGGAGTCTATGGGGTCATGTATGGACTTTAGAGATAGTCGAGGAGCTAGCATCCTATGCTAGACGTAACATCGAGAAGGCTGGCTATGGGGATAGAGTTACAGTTATATGGGGTGATGGCTCTAAAGGTCTACCCGAGTATGCTCCATACGATCGTATACTCGTAACAGCCGCGGCGCCGGATGTACCTCAACCTTTGATAGATCAACTTAAACCCGGGGGGATAATTCTAATACCTATCGGTAGACCGTATTCAACGCAGATACTTGTTAAAGTCGAGAAGAAAGAGGATGGAAGGGTTACGAGGAAGAGGCTTCTAGACGTTATATTTGTACCTTTGAAAGGGGAGTATGGATGGTAGTATACGAGGATAGCTTCTATGCTTGGGGTCACCCCAATATAAGAGCTAGACATAGATCCACCCTTATGATAACGAAAGAGGATTACGTTACACCTAGAGGTGATTGTATAGTAGCGGTTAAAGCCGAAAGATCGCTGCTAGAATTGAAGCCTGAAGTTAGGGATGCGATACGTAGAGATGAATCTATCGTAACGCTCACGCTGGATATAGATGGATACATCTTCGAGGTGAAAGGCTGCGGATCTAGTAAGCTCACCTTAGATCATCCGACAGATATCGTATGTAGGAGGAGCAACTATATTTGTAATCGTACCTTGATGATAAAAGCTGATAGAGCTGCGATCGATATACCTAGGAAGATCGTGGAAACGTTGAGGAGCAATGTTAGAGTTATCGTTAAGATCAGCGTCGATATTTAACTGTCGTATGTTATGCCTGGATTCTTCCAACACCTTTTTACGGATGGGGAAAGTAGATCTTAAAGCTAGGAGTTTGAGTTGAATTATTCACCATTAAAAGCTATTTAAGCATATAGCGGTGAGGCTAGGTTCTAAGAGATGATTAAATTATATATTTCGATAAGATCTAAATCGATTAGGGAGTATGCAGGGGGTTCGATTCGTATGGTAACAGTTATAGATTCGAAGAAGCTGCGTGTAGATGTTCGATCGATCACCGTTAATTTCGCCGATGGAGCGAGATCGAGTTGCGGCCTTGAAGGTATAGAGTGGAGGAGGGATGGTTATAGGATGTATAGGTATAGATGTGGGGATGCATATGTCGATCTCCATACGATGAACATAGATGGAGGGTTAAGCTTAGGTTTATCGGTGGTTTCATCTAAGAATCTTGATAGTTTATTTCCGATCGAAGTTGAGTTAGATACAGGTAATCCTAGGAGGATACTAGCGTTAACAACCCATAGAGGAGCTGCTACATTCTATTCAGATGCCTTCAGATATTATAACCCGATAGCGGTCGATAGGGAGCCGAAGGGGGTTAAACCTCCGGATGATCCTAAATACCCCTACAACTTAAGCTATATTCACCACGATGAATATATACGTGGATCTCCATGCTGGACTTACCCTGTGGTGGTAGGTAAGTTCGAGGATATTCCATACTATACTATATTCGTGTTAGCAGGGTATGACGATAGGTATCTAGCAGTTTTCACTACTACGAACGGAGATGTTACAGCCTATATAGATCCATGTTTTAAACTTAAAACCTTCTTAGGAAGAGAAGCTAGAAGGATGGAGTTAAGCTGGGTAGCTTCTATAGCTATCGATAATGATCCATATAGAGCTGTGAATGGATGCGTAGAGGCGGCGGCTTACAACTCTGTGTTTAAGCATAGAATGGGTAAGAGGATGCCTATATTCATAGATAAGTTCGGATGGTGCTCATGGAATGCACTATTAACAGAGGATCTATCGCATGAGAATGTAGTGAAGATAATCGATGGACTGAAAGCTAGAGGTATACCTATCGGATGGGTTATAATAGATGATGGATGGCAGGATGAGGCTGTTAGAGAGAAGTGGCCTCGTAGGATTTTGAGGAGGCTTTCAATGAATGAGAGGTTCCCTAAAGGGTTTAGGAAGCTGATCGAGGATTTAAAAAGATTGGGCGTGGAGCTTGTAGGTTTATGGCATACCATAAACGTTCATTGGGGAGGATTCGAGGAGGAGGTAGCTAGGGAGTTAGGTATCGATTATTATAGATCTAGGTTTACTGATAGCTATGCCCCGCCAGCTACCATGGATCAAGCTTACGAATTCTATAGGAGATTCTTCTCGTGGATTAGAGAATCTGGATTCGATTTCGTCAAGATAGATAATCAGTGGATAATCCATAGCCTATACTCCGGTGATTATACGGTTGGCCTAGCCGCTAGGAATATACAGCTTTCTATGCAGCTAGCCGCATACGCTAATGGCTTAGATATACTCAACTGTATGTGTATGGCTCCGGAGGATTACAGCTACTTCCTCTTAAGCAACGCTATGAGGGTATCGATAGACTATATACCCTTCTGGAAAGCTGATGCGAAACTCCACACCCTATTCAGCGTATATAACGCTCTGTTATTCGGTGATATAGCATACCCAGACTACGATATGTTCATATCCTACGACCCATATGCTAAAACGCATCTAGTAGCTAGGATATTCAGCGGCGGGCCGATATACATAACGGATAGATACCCTGAGAAAACGGATGTAGATACCCTGAGGAAGGTTATACTACCAGATGGAAGGATAGTTAGAGTGGATAAACCTGGATTACCGACTCGCGATGTAGTGTTAAGGGATCCATACAATGAGCAGGTAGTTTTGAAAGTAGCATCGACCGTTAAAGAATGCATAGCGATAGCTCTATTTAATATATACAAGGGTGGATCCGTACTAGAAGATTATGTGAAGCTCGATATCTTACCGTTTGAAGTGAGGGAAGGGGAATACCTATGTTATAGGGTATTCGACGGAGGCTATAGCGTCATTAAACCTGGAGATGGGGTTAGGGTATCTCTCAGTGAGCTTGAAACAGAGATATTGATACTCGCACCTATATACGATGGAAGGGCGGTGGTAGGGTTGAAAGATTACTTACTCCCACCGTATCCTATAGAGATACGTAAGATCGATGGAGAGATCCTGATCGAAAGCGATGTACCTGGAACGCTTCTATACTATAGGGACGGTGTACTCGACGAAATAAAGATCGGTAAAGGTATCATGAAGATTTCTACGTAGAGATCTATAGGTCGACATATAACAATTGACTTGGGAAAGGTTTATTTAGAAGATTTCTCCATCCTCTTCGAGAAGAGGCTAAGAATATGACGTTGACCATGTATAAGGCGTTAGCAGGGCTGTGGCGTAAATCCTTCCATGAACCATTAGAGAGTATTATGCGTAGCCGCATGATCGAGTGGAGGAGGCAGCCAGCTGTAGTTAGGGTAGATAAACCGACTAAGCTGCATACAGCTAGGAAGCTTGGTTATAAAGCTAAAAGGGGTTTCATCGTAGTTAGGGTTCGCATACGTAAAGGATCTGGGGAGAAAGCTAGACCTAGATCAGGTAGGAGGCCTAAAGCGCTTGGTGTTAAGAAGATTAAACGTGAAATATCTAAGGAGGAGATAGCGGTGTACAGAGCGCAGAAGAAGTATCCGAATCTTAAACCTATAGGAAGTTACTACGTATATGAAGATGGAGTCTATGAATGGTATGAAGTTATAATGGTTGACCCTATGATCGTTTTAAGGGATAGTAGAGCTAGCGTACAGCTTCCCGGACCTACGGCTAGAAGGTTTGTTCGTAGGATAGAGGAGCTAGACTCGTCACCGGAATAGATCCTCCTCCAACGGCCTTATGAGATCCCTATAAGATCCTTCACCCGCCTCATACCTAACGCCTTTAACGATAGCTACAGGTATACCTTCCGTCTTTCCCATAACTAACTCAGCGGCGGATGCTACCTCATCGGCTACAGCGATAACGGTAGCCCTTAACTCATATCCATATGGATCCTTAAGCCCTCTATAATCTAGCAGAGGCTTTATATTCCATACCCCGATAGCTACATCGGTTAGACCTCTACGCCAAGCCCTACCGAATGTATCGCTTATTATCACGGCTACATCTACCCCTGTAAGCTCCTTTATCCTTAACCCTATCTTCATAGCCGATGAGTCTGGGTCTTCGGGTAGAGTTACAGCTGAATCCCCGCCGGATACGTTCGATAAATCTACAGCGCTATTAGCGCATACGAATCCATGTATAGTCTCGGTTATTATGTGAGGACCTCTCATCTTAACGATACGCCTAGCCTGTCTAAGTATCAGCTCTACATGTCTAGGATCTTTCCCAAGCTCTAAGCTTATCCTTTCAGCGAATATCGACGGAGTTATATCGCTGATCCTGTATACATAACCTTCAGCTTTAGATACTATTTTATGGGTGACTACTATGATATCCCTATCCTCGAGTTTAACACCCTGCTTGATGCATGCATCAACTATCAGGTAGCCTATATCATCGCCAAACTTAATCTCTGGAAGTTTAACGCCTATTATCCGAACCTCCCTTAAACTGCTATGCATAGATGAAGTTTTCGCTAACCTAACATTTAAATTTCTACTCTACTAGATAATTTTTTTGATGTTGACTTTAAAGATAGCTTTAGCTGGTCAGCTTGGAGCGGGATGCACAGAAGTAGCCGAGGCTATAGCTAGGGAGACAGGCGCGAAGGTCTATAATAGCGAGAGCATCCTGAAGAGACTTGTCGTAGAGAGGGGGGAAAGCTTCGCAGGTTTTCAGGAGCATATAAGATCTGGTGAGGTAAACCTCGATAGGATATTGGAGAGCTATACATATGAGGTTGCTAACGCTGAGAGTAAGGTCGTGATAGAGGGTAGATCAGCGTTATTCTTCTTACCGAGGAGGAATTTCTTTAAAGTTCTACTCGTAGCTGATAAAAGGTATAGAGCTGAACATATAGCTAAAGTGAGGGGTATAAGTCTAAGCGAAGCTATGGCGGATATAGAGGCTAGCGATGAGGAGCGTGAAGCTTTAGTTAGGAGATTCTATAAGTTGAATTGGCTGGATCCATGCCTCTACCACCTCGTAATAAATACTACCGGGCTGGATATGGTTAAGGTAGCTAAACTCGTGATAGAAGCGCATAACATCATGCTCTAGATGGCTATATAGCACGTAACCCTGATCGAGAGAAGATACACCTATATAACCCGTATACACTCTATTTTTATCCCTGGCTGTAGGAGCTCGTACGCTATGGATATAGTGTTCAGGCTTGAAGCTAGTATTAGAGCTAGCCGTAACTTAGAGGATATAACAGATAAGGTAGCCGGATACCTAGAGGAAGCTAAACCCATCCTTAGGAGGGGGGCACCCGACAAGGCTGAGGGGGCGAGGATAGAGTGGTGGGGTATAGATGGACAATACTTGAAGCTACGTATAGTATCGGATCGCTATGTAAGAGCTCACGATGCACTTCTCAGGATTAGAAAATATCTTTCAGAGAAGCTGGGTAGAGAGCATAAGATAGGCATTAGAAGTTTAACCGTTGAGAAGTATCTTATCGAAGGATTACCTAAGATGGATTATAATCGTGCATCCTCGATCGTAGAGAGAGTAGCTATCCTTCAAGATATGGGTGAATACTATACGATCGAATTCCGTAATCTAAGCGAGAAGGATATCGAAGATAGGGTTGTCGATAGGATATTCAGCTTACTCGTAGCCGAGTTGAAACCTAAAACCGTAGCTTTCACCGAAGCTACTGAGGCTAGGCTTGCACCTTTAGGCTATACGTTAAAGTATACCGGTGGGAAGCAGGTTAAATTCAACGGGGATATAGCTGAATGGATCGTTAAGATGGGATGGGCTAAACGCTACCCTGGAAGGGGTCAATGGATATTTACAGCACCGATAACAACCCTACTCAACACCGTGAAATCTATGATAATAGAGGATATACTTAAGCCGCTAGGCTTTGAGGAGTGGATGCTACCTAAGCTTACACCTCTCACGGTTATAGCTAAGATGCCCGGATACCTAGACCACCTAGCTGAGGGTATGATATACTGTATGGTTCCACCTAGACGTGAAGATGCACTCTTAGATTTCAAAAGAGATTTCACGGCTAGGAGAAAGATCGATGTAGATCTGCTTAGGAGGGAGCTTGAAGGACCGCTGTACGTTCTAGAACCTGCACAGTGCACACCATTCTACCAGTTCTTCTCAGGCGAATACATAGACCTAGATGAGGATTTACCTGTAAAAGTGTATGATCAAAGCGGATGGACCTGGAGGTGGGAGGGGAAGGGGGTTAGAGGATTGGAACGTACCATAGAGTTCTATAGGCTTGAAGCAGTATGGCTTACATCTAGATCTGAGGCTGTAGAGCTTAGGGATAGGATAGCTGATGAATCGTATAGACTTGCGGATAGTATGCTTGAGCTAGAGGCTAGACTAGTCGTAGGCGCCCCCTTCTATATGAGTAGCGAGGAAGCTAGTAAGACGTATGTAGATATCTCTAAGCCTGAGGGCTATCCAACCGTCGATCTGGAGGCATGGTTGCCATATAGGGGTAATAGAGAGGAGAGCGAGTGGTTGGAGATAGGAGCGTACACATGTGCTAAGGATAAGTATGTTAGAAGCTTCAATATACATGAGGTTAAGGGTAGAGAAATATGGACTGGATGTGCTGGATTCGGTTTAACAAGATGGATTACAGCATTCCTAGCTCAGCATGGATTCGAATACGATGAATGGCCTGAAGAGGTTAAGAGGAGGATAGGTAGGCTACCTAAGCCTCCCCATACTAGGAGTACTAGACTTTAAGAGTTGGATCCTCCTTTATCGTCCGCAGTATTATCATAGTCGACGTCGATTGGACGCCCTTTATAGAGCCTATACGATCTATTATGCTTGCAAGCTCCTCCCTACTAGTAGTTTTAACCTTGAGTATAGCATAATATTCACCTGTTACATCGTATATCTCTGTTACACCATCTATCTCCTTAAGAGAATCTAGTATACGACTATATATAGATGGATCCGCTTTCAAAGCTACTATAGCTTTAACCGTATAGCCTAACTTCTCCTCATCGAGAATCGTGTAGAAGCCCTTTATTATACCGTTAGCTATAAGCCTCCTAAGCCTAATATGTACCGTACCCTCACTCACCCCTAGAGCTGAAGCTATACGTTTGAGAGGAGTGCGAGCATTACGTTGGAGTATCTCTAGTATCTTTCTATCGACTTCATCCAATTCTATCTGCATACCTAACACTATACTATACATTCACTACTTATTAACGTAACTCGATTGAGGATTATACAGAGTGTTACCGAAATATGATTGAGGAGTCTTTCATCTATGTCAGATCTCTAACGCTGGACAATTCATACATGGACATAGATATGGTTAAGTTTAGAGTTTACTACTTATTAGAGGATAACCCAAGTACTCTAGGCTATCTAGTCGAGGATATTCTACACAGTATGCTTTGATCGGATATACTAGTATATAGGTATTCGCTGATCAAAACATATCCTCGAAATCTTTCTAAGACAGAAGACCGCTAAACTTTTATACAGAATTAAACCGCTAGATATAATCGAGCTCTTATGAAAGATAGCTGGACTATAGGCGTGACTTTTACGTGTATAGGGTTAATCCTTCTATTATTCGTATTCTATCTAGGCTATAGAGAATTCACAAAATACTCGGTAACCACAATAGTATCGATACAGTTTACAGAGATATTATCTACTCTATTCTATGTATCGATAGAAGTGATGCTGTTAGCAGTTATGTGCTGGGTAGCTTCTATAATACTTTCTAAAGGTGTAGAATTCATAAAGATTAGTAGAACTATGAGAGGGGAGATGCATAGAGATGAATCCGATTAAGGTAGCTGAAATAGCTGCTTTATTATCGATGATAGCTTTGGGTTCTACCCTAGTTTACTCTAGCTACGCATTATTAACCTCATTGGAGACGTTTATGATGGCTAGGTTAAAGTTACGAGATGAATCTATCGTTATCGAGGGGTTTAGATTCGAGAATAAGGGGTTCTATCCTATCTCGATGAAGATTGAGATTAAGCTTTACCGCAACGGAAGTCCAGCTATAATTGTGTATAGAGGATATACAAGACTGAATCCAGGTGAAGCTATCGAGAAATTGGCATTAGAGTGTGAGGATGGGCTTCGCTATATATAATATACAGGAGGATTCTATCGAGATAATCTTAGGATGGAGAGCGAGTTTTCGATACAACCTCTAGTTACGGTTAGGGTAGAGGGGCTGATAGGTTGTGAAACATAACGATCTTCTAAGATTAATCAAGGCATCAGGATACTCGCTATCAATACTATTAGTGGCTATACTACTCGACAATATAGCTACTAGGATTACGACTAATCTACCTATCCCATATATAGGTCTAGATCGAGAGGTTTTTATAGCTCAGGCTATAATCGCAGCAATACTAGTATGGTTTAGTATAATGCTTGAAAATCATTTGATAGGATTGGTACCGTTTGTAACCTTATATATACTTGCGATATGTATACTGGTACAGGTAACACGTAACGGGGTATATATTTACAGATATGGAGATCTAACTATAAAGATAGTATTCGAGAATGTAGTTAGGACGATGACTTCCCTTACCATCTTCATACTATCTATGAAATTTATGAGAAGGCTCTCCAGCATTAGGTGTCGGTAAGATCGATCGTACACTGTTTAATCGATCTATCGAAGGATTTATAACACCGTTATAAAATATTATAAGGTATATAGAGGTTGTCCTCATCGAAGGATAAGCCGCTTAGTACGGGATTTAGCGTAGATCTCAAGATACTCCCAATCAAGATGTTGAGATCTCATGAAGAGGTGGATCCTAAGCTAGTGGAGGAGCTGATCGCAGATATAAGGAAGTCGGGTATTTTAAGGAAGGCTATAGCTATCGACCGGGATAGTAAGATTATACTTGACGGGCATCATAGGGTTAGGACTTTAGAGATATTGGGCTGTAGATTCATTCCATGCATACTTTTAGACTACTCATCTCCATCGATTATAGTATTATCGTGGAGTAGCGATACACCTCTACCTAAGACTCTAATAGTATACTCCGGACTCAGAGGTATACGTCTACCTCCTAAAACATCTAAGCATATGGTAAGGGTGGGTGAAAGACTGATACACTTATCTGAATTAGAGCCTGAAGTTAATATACCCATCCATATCCTTATGTAGGTATCGAAAGATTAATATAACCATGTTATTATGGGTAGCTTAACGATGGATATGAGAGGAGCGAATGAAAGCCTAACTGAAGATGAAATCGAAATGTACTCTAGACAGATAGTGCTAGCAGATATAGGGTTTCGAGGTCAGCTTAAGCTTAGGGAGGCTAGGGTTGCGATCATAGGGCTCGGAGGGTTAGGCTGTCCTACAGCTACGCTACTAGCGTCAATGGGCGTAGGGTATCTAAGACTTGTAGATAGAGATGTAGTGGAGAAATCCAACTTACATAGACAATGGCTCTACAATCTGAAGGATATAGGATACCCGAAGGTAGAGGTAGCTGCTAGAAGGATCATGGAGCTGAATCCATATGTTAAAGTCGAACCTATGCCTATCTACGTAGATGATTCTACGGCTGAGGATATAATCGAAGGTGTAGATGTAGTTTTGGATGGACTTGATAATATCTCTGCACGTAGAGCCTTGAATAGGGCTTGTGTGAAGCTTGGCGTCCCGTACATATTCGCAACGGCTCTCCAAACATACGGGCTGGTATCCACGATAATACCCGGTGAGACGCCCTGCTTAGAATGTATATTTCCAGGCGTAAATGATAAAGATCTACCTACCTGCGCTACGGTTGGTGTGCATCCGGCGATCTTAAACCTAATTTCGAGTATAGAGGTTTTCGAGGCAGTCAACATACTCACTGGATCTGAACCTAAATTGAAGGGTAAGCTCATGGTATGCGATCTCTACACGCTATACTTTCACCCTGTAAATGTGTCTAGATCTGAGAACTGCTACGTATGCAGCAGAGGGGGACACTACACAGCAAGCTCTGTAAACTACCCTGTAGTGGAGGAGTTATGTGGTAGAGGCGGTTTACCGGTGCATATAGTGAATCCTGGGAAGATGCTCCATATAGATTTGGAGAATTTAGCTAATAGATTATCGCTACTTGGTTTAAAGATTCTCGTAAAAAGCGCGTTAGGTGTGACGTTAAAATCTAGCGGAGGGATTAAAGTAAGCATCCTTAAGACTGGTATCATGATAGTGGAGGGGGTGACTGCTAAGGATGAAGTTGTAAACCTTTACCATTCCATTCTAGGGGTGTACGCGTAATAGACTTTAGGGATGTTCGTATACGTGAACGATGATTCTAAAGGCTGGATAGATAAGGAATGCTTTGATAGTACACTCTCAGGCTGATGCAAGACTGTAAAATACTGGAGTCTATTTTCGAACAACTTCCTAAATAGGATTAAGATGACGGAGGTTGTAGATTCATCGAATCGCTTAGGAAGCTATGTTGAATACCAAAGTTTATAATGCTTCTTGCTACGATCCACTTAAGTGTGAGCAAACGACTATATTCATTATTCTCTTCTTACCGTCCCATATATTCTCTTTGATAGGATCTCTATGAGCTTCTCCTCCTCCAATGCATGCCTTTCATCTGGTGTGAGATCTTCAGGTAGCCATTCAGGTTTATCTTTATCTCTAAAATACGACCTTACTGCTCTTCTGAGGGCTCCCACAGCCAATACACCACAATGATATTTAACAGCCGGTAAGCCTCCGAGGGCATCTGATAGATCCTTCCATGATATACGCCACGCCTCCTCTAGAGTCTTCCCCTTCACCATCTCGGTAAGCAGACTTGCGGTAGCTATATTCGCGGCGCATCCATAACTCTCAAACGATGCATCTGTTATCTTTAGGCTATCCCTATCTATCTTGAGGTATATCGCTATCATATCTCCACACGCTATACTCCCGGCTACGGCTGCTACATCAGGATCCTTCATTCTACCTAGATTCTTCGGATTACGGAAGAGCTCGAGAATCTTAGGGCTGTACGCTAACGGTATACGTGTAGACAAGAGATTTCACCTCCTAAACATGCGTAGAGGGGCTTATAGATCTTATCCTAGATACTGCCTCGATTATATGTTTCAAGGCGTATTCTATATCAAAGTCTGTATGCATAGGATGCAACTTCATCAATATACTTCCATGAGCCTCCTCAAACTTCCTACCTATAGCTAGCAGTACATGGCTCGGTTCGAGAATCCTACTCGTACAAGCACTACCACTCGATACGTAAACACCCCTAAGACTAAGCTCCACGGTTAAAGCTTCACCTTCGCAGTAGAGGAAGCTTATATTGATGTTATCAGGTGAACGCTTGGAGCCCCTAGGCCCGTTTAGGATAGCCCCATCCACACTCTCCATTATATTGTCTATAAGCTTATCCCTAAGCCTAGCCATATTCTGAGCGTATACATCCATGGCGCTGCAGACTATCTCCACGGCTTTAGCGAACCCGACAATGCCAGGTATATTCTCCACTCCAGGCCAGAGCTTCTGAGTACTGAGCTGACCGTGAATTATAGGTTCTAGCTGGATACCATCCTTAACGTATAGTATTCCAGCACCCTTAGGCCCATAGACCTTATGACTACTGAATGATGCTAGATCTACATCTAGCTTACCTAGATCTACAGCTACCCTACCGAGCGTATCGCATGCATCTATATGGATCACTACATCCTCGCATCTATCCCTAACTATATCGACTATTGCATCCATACACTGGATGACGCCGATCTCATGATTCACCGGGGCTATACTAACCATTAGAGTCTCCTTATCGATAACTTTCTCGAGGATATCTAGATTTAGGAAGCCCTCGCTATCTACTGGTATTTTAACAACTTTAAATCCATACTGTTGAAGCGATTCGGCTGGAAATACGACGCTTAGATGCTCTATACTCGATACGGCAATCTTTCTCTTACCACTCTTTAACCCTTTAGCTAAGCCTAGTATAGCTAGGTTGTTAGCCTCGGTACCGCTATGCGTATACACGATATTCTCAGGCTTACACCCTATGAATCTGGCTATCGTCGAAGATGACTTATAGAGAGCTTCGTATGATTCCCAACCCTTTCTATGCGTTATAGAGGGATGGCCAATACCAATCTCACTGTAGGCCTTCACCATAGCCTCCAATGCTTCAGGCAGTATTAAACCGGAATTCTCTAGATCAAAGTAGACCTCCTTCTCAGGCTTACCATGAGCTTTCAACAGATCCTCCACACTCCTATGTATATCGCTATACACTATCCACGCACCTCTACGTACAATTTATACAAGCCATCCTCTTCTTCAATCTTAACAAGTCTATGACCTACACTGAGGCACCACTCCTTCACATCGACCGGTGCGGCCGGATCTGTAACTAGCAAGACTATGATTTCACCACGTGAAGCCTCAGATGCAGCTTTAGCTAGAGCTAGTAGGGGGCCTGGACATGATTTAAACCTAGCATCAACAACCCTATACACGGATATCCACCTACTTTACTAAGAGATAAATAGCGTCGCATCAGATTCTTTAATCCTACCTAAGAAATATGAGGCTCCGACCACCCCATCTACGAAATCTTTCAGATCCTCCTTCCTTATATCTAATAGATCCATGGTAGCGGAGCATGCGTAAATCCTAACTCTACCGGTACACTTAGCCTTCTCGATAATATCCTTCCAGCTAGGTAGGAGGCTATCGGTTACCGCTTTAATAAGCTTATCCTGATATTCCCTATAATCGGTTGATACTCCGCTAGACTCGTAACCTTTCTTCAAGAGTAGGAGACCCCAGAATGTGAAGAAGATATCTACGTCCCATCCTGATATGGAGGCTACTAAAGCTATATTTAATGCTGGATATACCTTATCCAGCTTCTCCGAGGCTAGTATAATCGATAGTTTCATATCTCTATAGTTTTATATAACGGCGTTATATAAAATTTCCTGTAGATTTTAATATGAGGAGGAGGAGAGGCATAGATATGATGGACCCCTACAAGATTAGGCTGGATTTCCCTATACTATCCACTAGGAGGAGCGACGGAAAACCTCTAGTATACCTAGATAACGCTGCTACATCGTTGAAGCCTAAGCAGGTCATAGAAGCTATCGTAGAATACTATGAGAAGTATACGGCCAATGTTCATAGAGGCATCTACCGATTATCGCAGGAGGCAACCACTCTGTACGAGAATTCCAGAGAGAAGATAGCTAGGTTCATAGATGCATCCCCAGATGAGATAGTATTCGTAAAGAATGCTACAGAAGCTATAAATATCGTGGCCTACGGTCTTGATTGGAGCCCTGGAGATGAAGTTATAACGACAGTTATGGAACATCATTCCAATCTAGTACCTTGGCAGATGCTTAGAGATAGATATGGAGTCAGACTTAGATTCCTAGATATAACCAATGACGGCCTACTAGCTCTAGATAAGCTACCTGAACTCGTAACGGAGAAGACTAAACTTATAGCTATAGGCCATGTATCCAACGTACTAGGTACCATAAATCCTATAGAGGAGGTGGCACGTATAGCCCGTAAGAATGGTATTCTCCTATTAGTGGATGCAGCTCAATCCGTACCGCACATGCCTATCGATGTCAGACGGGTTGGATGCGACTTCCTAGCATTCAGCGGTCATAAGATGTTAGGTCCGACAGGTATAGGATGTCTATATGTACGTAGAGGCGTGGAAGATCTAATTAAGCCAGTACTCGGTGGAGGTGAGATGATAAGGAGGGTTAGCTTGGAGAGGGCTACATGGAATGATATGCCTTGGAGGATGGAAGCAGGCACACCCAACGTAGCCGGAGCGGTAGGCTTAGCTGCTGCGGTAGATTACCTCTTAAAGCTTGGTATGGATAACGTTAAGTCTCATGAAGATAGGTTAACAGAATATGCTCTGAAAAGGTTAAACGAGGTCGATGGCATATCGATCTACGGACCTATGGATGTCAGGCGTAGGTCAGGTATAGTATCTTTCAACGTAGATAATGTGGATCCGCATGATGTAGCTCTCCTACTCGATGAGCTTGAGAACATAGCTGTTAGATCTGGTGTGCACTGCGCAGAGCCGTTGCATGTTAGGCTAGGCCTACCGGGTACGGTAAGGGCATCATTCTATATATACAACACTATGGAGGAGATAGACCTTCTCTGCGATACTATCGGTAGGGTGATTAACCTACTAGCGTAGCTTACATAGATCCTTTACTAATGTCTCAGCTATACGTTTACCAGATAGTAGCATACCTCCGAATATCGGACCCATTCTAGGTATCCCATGGATAGCTGCTACCGACATACCTGCTGCATATAGACCTGGGCATACCATACCAGTTTTCTCGACTATTAACTCCTCACCCTTCGAAGCCCACATGGATGATTCACCTTGAATGGATAGGTTGAGTTGAGGTATCTTTCTAGAAGCTATCGATAACACCTCGGCTTCATGACCTGTACAGTCTACTACAGCCTTAGCCTTTATGGCTAGGGGGTCTACATGGAAGCCTGCCGCTATCGTTGAAGTCCATTGCACTACTACACCAACTATCCTGGGTCTCCCATCCTCCATCCTGTATACTACGTCGTCTACGGTAACACCTAGTAGGATATCCGCACCTGAATCCAACGCTGAGGAAGCTAACTTAGCTATCATCTCGGCGGGATCGACTATGTAGAGACCTGTAGAGCCATACGCTCTGAATCTACAGCCTACATCTCTAAGTATATCCAAAGCCTCCTCTTGAACGACGATCGCAGGTAGCTGCATACCTCCCCCGCCTATACCCCCACCGAAAGATAACCTCCTCTCCACTATAATCGTTCTAATACCCTTCCTAGACAGATAGATAGATGACGTTAGACCTGCAGGACCCGCACCGACTACCACGACATCTACATCCACCAACTTTGAAAGCTTCTCAGCTGAAGCCTCTATTATAGCCTTAGATATTACGGCTTCGTCGATCATACCCTTACACCCTAGATAACGCTGTTAAACCCTTATATCTGAAACAATACTATTAAGTTTTACGAGGCGCGGATCGGCATGAGCGTTCATAGATGCATAGTATGCGGAAGGATAGTGAGGGATCCATCATATATACGTAAGACGTGCTGTGTAAACAAAGTGTACATGTTCTGTTCAAATGAATGCCGTAATAGATGGTCTAGTATGTGGCTTAAGAGCCAGGTAGAACAGAGGTATGGAACCTCTAGAAGATCAGATAATTGAAACCTAGAGTTAGAGGCCCCAGGCAATAGCTGAGGTATACTCTGATGGATTATCCGGCTATCCTATGCCGGATAGATAGATTCTATAAGGTTTGATAGGCTTCGACATTAACGTTTATCTATGACTTCGATCCACCTTTAAAACAGTGTTATGAGTAGATTACAGGAGCTTATCGAGAGGATGGAAAAGTTAAAGGGGGAGAAAGAGGCTTCGATATCAGTTCATGACTATCAGAATACAGAAGATCAGGATATAGCGGACTATGTCGATGATAGCGTAGGCTTAAATCGGAGAGCTATTCTAAAGGGAGACTATAGGATAACAGTATTCTTAACTGTCGACTTTATGACGGAGACTGCGGCTATACTTGACCAGGGTAGAGAGGTTCTAATACCATCGATAGGGGCTAGATACCCTAATACGAAGCTGAATACTATAGAGAAGATTTACATAGCGTTAATGGATGAGAAGTACATGGTTAGAGTACCTGAAGATATAGCTTTTAAGGCTAGGAGAACTTTAGAGAGGTGTTAGAATTAGCTAGGTGGAGGATGCATCGGATCATGCCAGAAAACTCAGGCGGATCCCTGGGGAGGCTTATAGCGTTCATCGAAAAAGGTTGCTCCCCTAAGTTTAGCTTCATAGCTAGAGTACGCCCGGGAATGGAGGGGGAAGTTGCTGGTCTATTGTTAAAGAACTGTAGGAACGCTACATCTATACGTGACATACTGGTTAGATGTAAGGAGGAGAATGTAGAGATAGCCTTCACTATAGGGACTGGAAAGCTTCTAGTAAGGGCTGGTAGCGAGTTGGAAGCTTACCGCACCCTAGAACGTCTTCTATCATCGTAATGGGTGATTTACTCTTGGGTAACTATATACATACATACAAGGTTTTAAGGTATGTTAGAGGCATAGTTTCGATCGTAGATGATGAAGTCATAGTCGAAGTACCTATATATGTATACGTGAATTCGAGGCTTATAGCGATACTTAACTCTACACCAGTGGATCTCGAAGCTTTAGCTATAGGCTACCTTATAACGGAGGGGTTCCTTAGGGATCTAAGCGAGGTTAGCGGTATATCAATTTCAGAGAGTAACCATGTATATGTTAAGACATCTACGGATGTAGAGTATAGAGTAAAGCTAATGGATAACGTAAAAGTCGTTGGAACCATATGCGGGGAGTATGGGGTGAAACCTGCTAGGAGAGTAAATTCGGATGCTATGTTCACCGCGGATCTCATATTAGATGCCGTTAGAAGGCTTAGTTTGGAAGCTCAGATCTACAGGAGGACTGGGGGGGCACACATAGCATTAATCCTAGACGATTCGGGCTTCACCGTACGGAGCGAGGATGTAGGAAGACATAACGCTGTAGATAAGGTTATAGGCCTAGCCTTCCTGAAGAATTATAGATCGTTCGAGAAGAGTATGTTAGCGTGTAGCGGTAGGATCTCATCTGAGATCGTGCGTAAAGCTGCTAGCATAGGCATACCTCTGATAGCTTCACCATCAGCACCTACATCGCTTGGATTGAGGTTAGCCGAGCAATCTGGCTTAACTATCGTAGGCTTCGTTAGAGGCTATAGGTTTAACGTCTATACATACCCGCATAGGATTGCATTCTAGGCTAGGAATCTATTCTATGTAACTGGTAACCTGACTCCCGCTATAAGCCCTAGCCGCTCTACATATCCTACATACAGCTTCCCAATCTAGTGATTTACCCTGCGATACCATACACTCGATTATCTCGTCTATAGCCTTTCTAGCTTCCTCTATAGAGAGAAGCTTCTCGATCCATCTACCTCCACGTTTAACGTTAACATAGTGGCTTATAGCAGCTTGCGTCGTACCTAAAGCTTTAGCTACAGTAGACTGTGTAAAGCCGTATTCCTCTATGAGTCTACGAGCTATGATAGCTCTTAGAGCTGGAAGTACGTACTTAACGGATGATTCACATGGAAGCTTCAACAATCCACACTATATTTGAATAAGTTATTACAGGGTTATTAAGTTTTCATGCAACAACGTCAGCAGCAGGTATAGGCTGGATTCCTCCTTAAATATTCCTCGAACTGTTCGACATACTTATAGCCTGTATCCGGGAATACGAGTACATACACACCTTTACCGTTAACTATCCTCGTAAAAGCGTGGAATACAGCTCCAGAGCTTAAACCTATAAGGAGGCCTTCCCTTCTAGCTACGGTTATACAACCTTCTATCGCTTCATCAAGTTTCACATCGATTATACTATCGAACTTAAACCAGTGTATCCACTTCATACCGGTCTCCACCCTCCTTATACCCGGTATAACCTCGCCTCGAGCCGGTTGAACACCCACTACCTCTACATTATCTCCATACCTACTCTTGAAATAGAGGGAGATAGCACTCATATGACCTGAGGTTCCTAGACCCCCTACTATAACATCCGGTTTCACACCTATCTCCCTAAGCTGTAGGTCGAGCTCTCTCGCCGTATACTTCAAATGAACTTTAAAGTTTGCATCGTTCTCGAACTGGTTTAGATGCATTGCATCATCGATCCTAGCTTTAGATTCGACATCAGATATAGCTTCTACAGTTAAGCTTACAGGCATCCTTTCGATATCTGCACCTAGGATCTTGAGGTAGGTATCGCTACATCTCTGTATGGTTTTAGGTATGAAGAGCTTAGTCTTCACACCGAGTATATTACCTATAGCCGCTAAAGCTATACCAGTATTAGTCGATGTAGCTTCGTACATTATACTCTTTAAAGATCCCCTAGCTAGGGCATCGTTTATCATAGACCACCCTATCCTATCCTTAACACTATTACTGAACGGATTGAATCCTTCAAGCTTAGCGAATACGGTAACGGTATCCGAGGAGAAGGACTTCAACCTTACAAGCGGGGTGGGCCACCCCTTGAATAATAGCTCTAGGGTATCGTTGTATACTCTAAGATTACTCCTAAGCCTATAATCGTTGGAGAAGCCTAGACTATCTAGATCCACCTTAACTTTAGGCATCTCTAAGAACGGTAGCTTCAGATCGAAGTATCCATATCCGATCTTCGACCCCCTCATAACCGATTCTAGAAGGTATTCGATACTTACAGGTCTACCAGGTCTAGATACTATGCTAAATTCATCTCTATCCAACGATACTACTGGAGCTAGATCTACCCCTAGAAGTTTCAACGCTTCGAAAAGCTCAAAACCGGATAGAATAATGCGGGATTCTCTATCGATGATTATAGGATTCTCTACAACCCATTTCCTCAGTATCTCGGAGTAGACGGGTAGAACCTGCCTGATATCAACTTCGATCGGCTGTCTGATTTCATCGATAGGTATGAGCTCCACGTCTCTCATAACAGCGTTATTAAATATTCTATCTACGATAAAAACCTTTCCCTGAGAAGGGGGCTACAGGTAGTATCAGAAGGCTACCTTATGGTAGCTCTTAAGGCTTTAGCAGCTTCTCCTAGCTGAGCTTCGTATAGCTTAGCGTACATTCCTCCCCTCCTCAAGAGTTCTAGATGGGACCCTTCCTCGACTATCCTACCGTTATCAAGGACTATAACTCTATCTGCTAGGAACGTCGTAGATAATCTATGAGCTATTATGATACACGTCCTTCCCTTCAAGAACGTCTTCATAGCCCTTTGCAGGAGGCTCTCAGTATACGGATCCACGCTGCTAGTAGCTTCATCCAGTATAACTATCTTCGGATTCCTTATCAGAGCCCTAGCTATATTTATAAGCTGTCTCTGACCTACCGATAGGTTAGCTCCTCCTTCAGTTACACGCGTATACAGTCCTTCAGGAAGCCTCTCTACGAGTTCTTCTAATCCGAGCCTCCTTATAGCTTCGATTATCTCTTCATCGGAAGCATCAGGTTTGCCGTACCTTATGTTCTCTATAACCGTATCTTCGAATAATATAGGTTCCTGAGGCACTAGAGCTGTCTGTCTACGTAGCGATGATATCTTAATATTCCTGAGATCCACACCATCTATAGCGACTCTACCCTTCTGCGGATCATAAAGTCTTAGGATTAGATTAGCTAGGGTAGTCTTACCTGCACCAGTAGGACCTACTACAGCTAGTATCTCCCCTGGATTTATCTTCAGATTGAAATCTTCGAAGACAGGGGTGCTACCATAGCTGAAGTATACATGCTCCAACGATACCTCCCCCCTTTCTATCTCAAAATCTACTGCGTCAGGCATCTCTACGACGGAGGATTTAGCATTCAGAAATTCGAATATCCTCTCAGCAGCTGCGAGAGCTGATTGGAATGTATTATAGAATAGAGCGACCATTATAACTGGTCCGAAGAACATCTCGAGGTAGCTGTAGAAGGCTACTAGGGATCCTATCGTAGTTTCACCTATGGATACTAGGTATCCGCCATAGACTATAACTAAAGCTATAGCTGCACCCCTTATCAAGTTCATCAGAGGGTTGATAAGCCCCATAATCCTAGTCGCCCGTATATTAGCCTGCATAACCTCGTAACCTATACGGCTGAAGGATTCTATATCTATATGCTTTCTTTCGCTATACGATTGTGCCTCCCTTATACCAGATATACTCTCCTCAACCTTAGATGTAAGCTCCCCCACCTTACTCCGAACAACTCTATACGCAGCTCTACTCCTCTCAGCAATAGTTAAAGCTGTGAAAGCTATCAAAGGTATTAGGAGGCATACGGCTGCGGCTAGCTTCCAGTTTATCGATAGCATAGCGATTATAGCACCGGCTATGGTGAAGCTATTGAACAATGTATCTAGTAGACCTGAGGTAGCTGTTTCACCTACCGTATCGATATCGTTGGTAAACCTTGAAATAATCTGTCCAGGTTCTACTGATGAGAAGTATCCGTAATCTAGATACACAGATTTCTCGAACATAAGCGTTCTAAGATCGTATAGTAGCCTCTGGGTAATCCACGATAACATATAGAATCTGAAGACTCCAGCACACCAACCTGTTAAAGCGATCGATACGAGGAGTAGACCATACTGGACTATATTTCCTACATCGGCAGCCATTATACCCTGATCTATGAGTAGACGGCCTATATACGGTGTATATAGGTTTAAGATTATCGATAGGCTTGCTGAAGCTAACAGTACGATTAACCTGAGCTTATACTTAGCTACGAACGATATTAACCGCTGTATAAGCTTGACGACAGATTCTCTAGGCTTACCCTTCTCATCCATAGTGATGTATCTATACATAGGCGGAGGGCGAGCCATCTCATCACACCTCCTTAGCTAATAGCTCTTCCTGATGAGCGAATTGGGATGCGTAAAGCCTAGCGTATACACCTCCCTTAGCGAGTAGCTCCTCATGCGTACCATCCTCTACTATTCCCCCGTTATCTAGGACTAGGATTCTATCTGCGAGTTTAAGCGTCGAAAGCCTCTGGGTGACAATTATAGCAGTCTTACCTTCTATAAGTTTCTTCAAAGCTTCGACTACCCTAACTTCCGTCTCCGCATCGAGGTTCGAGGTTGGATCATCCAGTAGCAGTATTTTAGGATTCATAAGTATAGCTCTAGCTATAGCGATCCTCTGCCTCTGCCCCCCGGAAAGGGTTATTCCACGTTCGGCTACAGGTGTTTCATAACCTTGAGGTAGCTGAGATATGAAGTCGTGGATACCGGCTATACGTGCAGCTTCCACTATTTCATCCATCTTAGCGTTAGGCTTACCGTATGCTATATTATCTTTTATCGTACCTGAGAATATGAATACATCCTGGTGTACGATACCTATATGCCTCCTCAGCGATGATATCTTAACCTTTCTAACATCCGTACCGTCTATGAGGACCGATCCATCCCATGGATCATAGAATCTAGGTATAAGCTTGAGGATTGTGCTCTTACCGGATCCTGTACCCCCGACTATAGCAACCTTCTCTCCAGGATTTATCTTAAACGATATATTCCTCAATACAGGCTTACCTTTTACGTACCCGAACAATACATTCCTAAACTCTATAGCCCCTTTAACATCTCTAAGCTCTACAGCCTCCGGCTCCTCCTTAACTTCAGGTTCTGTATCGAGCACCTCGAAGATTTTACCCGCTGAAACAGCCGCCCTCTTATAATTCAATATGAAGAAGCCGAAGGATACTATAGGCCTATTAAGCATCGATAGATAGGTTATGAAAGCTACTAAGTCACCTAAACTCATCACATGGGATACAACCCTGAAACCTCCATATACATACACTAAGACGCTCACTATACCTGATAGTAGACCTATGGATGGCCACATAAGCGATGAGAATCTAGCGAAGGATATCCTCAGATTATAGACGCGGGTAGCTTTATCCATATAGTTAACCTTGAATATAGGTTCTAGACCTAACGCTTTAACCACACGCATACCCGCTATATACTCCTTAATCACAGTGTTGAAGCGGCTGAAAACACTCCACTGCTCCTCCAGTATCGGTGCTATTTTGCTATTGAAGAATAAGACGGCTACGGCTAGTACCGGGAGGATTATGAAAGCTATCATAGTAAGCTCTACGTTGATCGTTAGAAGGATCGCTATAGCGATAACAAGAGTTATCATGGAGTGTATTAAGCGTGAGAATGAGAATCCTATGAATCTACCTATAGTATCCATATCACCAGTGGTTCTCAGTATTATCTGACCTGTATCGATCCTATCGTAGAATCCGTATGATAGATTTTGTAAATGACTGTAGAGATCCAGCCTGAGTCTGAATATAACCTTCTGGGATAGAAGCTCTGAGAAGTATCTATCTAGGAATTCTAGGAAGCCTGATGCGACGAATAAGGCTACGAGTATCGAGGCGTAGTAGACCATCGCTAATGTATCGAAATTTCCAATACCTATGAGTGATATTACATAATTCACGAGATCTCTTACAACTAATGGTACAAGCATACCAGCGGCGATGCCTGCTATACTCACAGTCAAGAATACCGTTAGTACACGCTTCTCCCTAGCCATATATGCGAATAGTCTAGCGATGGGGGTTTTCAACCCTATCTATCACCTAACCTACCTAGGTATATTAGATACTTAACGCAAATAGCCGCATACTCCTTTTTAAAGATTTCCTCCTAAAAATAACCGAGCTAATCACAGCGAGTCGTAAATAAAAATCTAAGTTCAAGCTTGATCTAGTAAAGAGATAAGATATGACGAAAGGGGTTAAGGGGAATATACCTATGGTTTCGCCTAACCTACACTGCATATTCCGTGGTGGATGCCCTAATTGCGGAGGCGATATATCTGATCTTAGGCTTATCTACGGGCTTCCATGCGATTCATGCTTACCTGGAGATCGATATGTCGAATTCGCACGTACATTATCTAGGAGCGAACTGAGGAGGATTATCGTAGATGAGCTTAGACGTAACGGTAAGCTGAAACGGTATGCTAGCATAGCGGATCTAGAGGGAGAGCTTGAACGTTTCGAGGAAGTATTCTATAAAGGGACTGGCTCGAAGCTTCTAAGCATTCAGAGAAGTTGGGCTAAACAGGTTTTCAAAGGTAGATCCATAGCTATAGTAGCTCCTACTGGTATGGGTAAAACATCCTTCGGTATAGCATTATCGGTATATTTCGCTTTGAGAGGTATGAAGAGCTATATGATCCTACCGACCTCTCTTCTAGCACGGCAAGTTTACTCTAGGATAATATCGTTCATAGAGAGGAGCGGATACGGTGGCATAAGGGTTGCGACCTACCATTCCCTCATGACTGAGAAGGAGGCTAGAGAGATGTATGAACGTATACAGAGTATGGATTTCGATATACTAGTAACGACCTCGACGTTTCTATCTAGAAAGTTCGACTTGATAAGGGATGCTAGGTTCGACGTGGTATTCGTGGATGATGTGGATTCCTTCCTGAAAACATCTAAGAATGTGGATAGGGTTTTGAAGCTTCTAGGATTCCCCGATGAGGTTATCGAAGCCGGGTATAAGATTATCGATGCTAGGAGGAAGCTTAGGAAGGCTTTAACCAGCAGGAGTGGTTTAGAGGATGCTAGATCCGAGGTTGAGAAGCTTGAGTCTATAATCATAGAGTTTCTCGAGAAGTATAGACCGGGTATACTCGTAGTTTCCGGTGCATCTGTAAGGGCTAAGCGTAGCAAGAGGATTATGTTATTCAGGGAGCTTTTAAACTTCGAGTTGGGAGGTAGATTCGAGCTTCTAAGGAATGTAGAGGATCTATACGTTGAACGTAGGAGGTCGATCGAAGAGGATACCGCGAACCTTGTAGCTAAGCTCGGCGGTGGAGGCTTAATATTCGTACCGATGGATATGGGTTCAGCTTACGCTGAGAAGCTTACAGATTATCTTAGGAGCAGGGGTGTAAAAGCTTACGCGTACGTTAAGCCTAGGAGGCGTATACTAGAGGAGTTCGTATCTGGTGTATACGATGTCCTCGTAGGAGTGGCATCTTTTAGAAGCCCGTTGGCTAGAGGGATAGATCTACCTCAAAGAATAAGGTATGCTATATTCGCCGGGGTACCTAAGATCCGGATAGATTTAGGGCTGGAGGGATTTAAGCCTAGGAGAGTTATGATACTCCTCTCACACCTTAGAGACTATGTTACGGATGACGAGAAGATGCGGATAGACTACTATGTTACGACTCTACGTAGATACGTATCCATGATATCCGTATCCGAGGGTAAGCTTATAGAGGAGGCTATAGCTAGAGGGGATAAACTTGACGGGTTTCTAGGTAGGATACAGGATATCTACGAGGAAGCGGTTGAGTTTGCTAGGAAGCTTATAGGGAGAGAGGATGTTAGGAAGGCTTTAGAAGAAAGCCCTAGATTAGTCTTAGAAGGTGGAGAAAGACCTACCCTAATAGTACCAGATCCCGTAGGCTATATTCAGGGATCTGGAAGGACATCTAGGCTTTATAGTAGGGGTCTATCGAAGGGATTATCGATAGTCATAGTGGATGAACATAAAGCTTTCAACGGATTGATGGAGGAGGTTTCATGGTATATAGATGATGTTAGATGGAAGTATCTGGAATCCGTAGATCTAGATTCTATATTGAAGCAGATAGATGAGGAGAGAGATTATATAGCTAGGCTTACATCCGGTAAGGTTGAACCGGGTGAAGTTAAAGATATAGTTACTACAGCTTTACTACTAGTCGAATCTCCGAATAAAGCTAAGACTATAGCTAGATTCTTCGGTAGACCGCTTAAGAAGCGTATCGGCTCTCTGACGGTGTACGAGGTAGATACGGGGACTGGGTTCCACCTCAATATAACGGCTTCAGGTGGGCATATCTACGATCTGGTTACAGATGTAGGATACCATGGAGTGATCGTGGAGGATGGCAAGTATATACCGGTCTACGGATCTTTGAAGAGATGCCCTGAATGCGGAGAGCAGTATACGGATGAGATGGAGATATGCCCTCGATGCGGCGTTAAGCTTATAGATAAAGCCATGATAGTGGAATCTCTAAGGGAGGCTTCCACGGAGGTCGATATAGTATTCGTAGGTACGGATGCCGATTCTGAGGGTGAGAAGATAGGGTGGGATACGGCGTGCATAGTATCACCATACACATCGCGTGTGAGCAGGGTTGAATTCCATGAGATAACTCGGAGAGCTATACTCGAAGCGTTGAATAGACCTAGAGAGTTCGATCAAGCTATGGTTGAAGCTCAACTCCTAAGACGTATAGAGGATAGATGGATAGGATTCGAGCTGAGTAGTAGAGTGCAGAAGGCTTTTGGTAAGTCCACCCTATCTGCAGGTAGAGTGCAGACGGTCGTTCTAGGATGGGTTGTGGATAGATACGATAAAGCTAGGGCGAGTATCAAGGACTTTTTCAGGGTAAACTTAGAGAACGGTTTAACGGTCATAGTAGAGAAGCCTAAGATGGAGCGTAAACGTGTGGATGAGCTCATAGCGGAGCTGAAGAGAAGCGAAGCCGTAGTAGAATTGGATTCTCTAGAGGAGGTTGAGGTTAAGCCCTACCCACCCTTCTCTACTGATACCATGCTTGCAGAAGCTACGTCTAGCTTAAAACTTTCAGCGGACGAGGTTATGAATCTAGCTCAGGAGTTATTCGAGATGGGGTTGATAACATATCATAGGACAGATAGCGTAAGGGTATCGGATGTAGGGAGGAGTATAGCTCAAAGGTATCTTGAGGAGAGATTCGGATCGAGGTACGTCGATTTATTCAAACCTAGGGTATGGAGCATGGAGGGGGCTCACGAATGTATAAGGCCTACTAGACCTATAGATGCGGATAGGCTTAAACAGCTGGTGACTCTACGTATATTAACATTCCCAAGAACTTTAACGAAAAACCATTACATGCTATACAAGCTTATCTTCGATAGATTCATAGCAAGCCAGATGAAGGAGGCTAAGGTTGTCAAAGCCAAGTATAGAGTAAGACTCTTAGACGAAACGCTAGAAGGAGAGGGGTATATTAAGGTGATCGATCCAGGATTCACCGTTATGAAGCCTCTCACGTTACTACCTGAAAGAGTTGAAGGTAGGTTTAAGGTAGTGGATCTACAGTACTGGAGAGGGACTACCGTTAAATTCCATACGGAAAGTGATCTAGTGAGACTTATGAAGGAACGTGGGATTGGTAGACCGTCGACATATGCGAAGGTTATCTCGACACTATTCAAGAGAGGGTATGTAATTCAGCTACCTAGAGGCTACATTATACCTACCAGTCTAGGTAGGAGGACGTATGAATACCTGTATAAAGGTTATGCTAGATACGTCTCCGAGGAGACTACACGTAAGCTTGAGGAAGCTATGAAAGCCGTGGAAGAGGGAAATGTATCCTACTTAGATATCCTGAAGGAGCTTGAAGCGGATATAAGGAGTTTAATCGAGTATCCTGTAATCCACCAGGATTTCGGTGAAGAAGTAAAGTAAATAACCGGGATGTGACATTTAAATATCTAAAGCGAGTTGGATAAATCATCTAAACTGTTGGAGATCCTCGTCTCCTCTATAGTCGGTAAGGATGGAGTTAAACTCGTCAGGCTTCTAGAGGATGGAATACCTAGGACTGTAGAGGAAATAGCCCTTCAGACAGGGATAAGGGCAAGCGATATAAGAAAAGCTCTATACATGTTATCGAATCTAGCCCTAGCTTCGACTATAAGAGAGTATAGCGGGGGACAGTATGGGGTGTATCAGTATAAGTGGATACTCCATAAGGAAAGGGTTGAGGGATTCATCATGCAGGAGAAGAGAAAGATCCTTAAAAGGCTTAGAGAGAGGATGGAATTCGAGGAGAATAACCAATTCTATACATGCGGGAAGGATGGATGCCCTAAGTATACGTTCGATGAGGCTATGGATCTAAACTTCAGATGCGAGAAATGCGGAGATTCGTTGAAACCTATCGATAATAGCAGGCTTAAGGAGATGCTTGCGAAGAAGATCGAGGAGATCGAAAGGATAATTTGACGGAATGATATGGTTGTGATACCTACTTCTGGAAGACTCTACGGAGAGTATACGGATAGAGGCTTAGAATCCTTGAACGCCACTCTTAAGGATCGTTTGAAGGGATTAAAGGTTGATTATAGGATTCTTATGGATAGGGATGGATGGGTAGATATCGAGCTGGATGGGGTTGATACGAGTGTAGCCGCTAAGCTTGTAGGTAATCTTCTAGGAGTCAGGCCTAAAGATAGAGGCGATCTAGATAGATGCACCGCCTGGGTTGGACGTGTAGAAGCTATAACTGGTGAAGGTATAGTTATCGATATGAAGCTTATCAAAGCTATAGTAGCTTCAAAGACGGTATCCCTACAATTGGAGGATAGCTATGAGGGGGCTGTAGCTAGGTATGGGCTATACCCTAACGTACCGGTCGAAGTAGCGATATATGAGATGAATAGCGGGGATTACTATGCAGCATGCTTCTCGGATAACTTTCTAGCTAAGTTGCATGAATGGGGGGTTACCGGGTTGAACAGGATACTGATCACAGGAGTTACATCGAGTATAGTTAGGAGGCATCTTAAAAAGAATTATATGGAGAGATACATAGCATACTATGAGAGACTCGGTATACTGGAACATCATATAGTATGTAAAATTGCTTCGAACCCTTACAGAATAGCTCAGGCTTTAAGAAGCGTATTGAAGGGTGTAGATATATATGTGGTGAAACCTAAACCTATAGGCTATCTATCCCTCCTTCATACGTAGGATGAGTTTAGCAGCTTCAGCGAAACCTTCACCGTTAGATTCGTTCACGGTTAAGCTTGCGTTACGCTTAACATCCTCACTGGCATCTCCTACAGCTATACTGAAGCCTACAACCCTGAACATAGGTATATCGTTTTCACTATCACCTACAGCGACTACATCTTCAACTCTCACGTTCATAAGATCTACAGCAGCCTTCAAGCCTACACCTTTATCTATACTACGCTCTAATATGTGGTATGCAAAACCGCTATCCCATAGCTTGAGATCAGGGTAATCCCTTAACACCATATCCACATCCCTCCTATCGATCGTCCTATCCAACGCTACATCGACGAATCTATACCTGTTACACCAACTTTCGACTATCCTACCTCCGTAGACCTCCTTCAACCTCCTAAGAGCATCTAAAGCTCTATCCTTAGATGATAGGATTTTCATAGCATTCCTATACTCGACCACCGCACCTCCCTCGCATACTATAGCCCCGCTACATCCCAGGTATATCTGGAGAGCTTTAACTAGGGGGTAGGCGTTACCGGATACCAGTATTACCGGTATACCTTCAGATTCTAGAAGTCTTAAAGCTTCGATAGCCTTCAAGCTAAGCCTATAGCTCTTATCGGTTAATGTTCCATCGATATCTGTTGCTACAGCTTTAACATTGAATCTAGACATAGGAACCACCCATTTCAAGATACGTTTAAGTCTCTAAGTTTATCCATCATTTAATTCTATCTGATGATGGCTATAGATATAGAGTACGCGTACAAAATTCTGCACCGTTTGAGGTCAGCTTTCCCTAAGGTTCAAGTAGAGTTGGAGACGGATCCATTCCGAGGACTCATACTAGCGATACTATCACAGAATACGAGGGATACGTATGCATACACGGCTTATAGGAGTTTAGAGGAGAGAATAGGCTTATCGATCGAAGATATACTTAAAGCCGATGAGGAAAGTATAGCTGAAGCTATAAGGTCGGCTGGATTACAAAGGGAGAAGGCTAAAAGGTTGAAGGAGGCTGCTAAGTTTATAGCCGGGATGGGGGGATCCTTAAAGTCTATCCTAGATCTACCGTTAGATGAAGCTAGAGCTAAGCTGATGGAAATAGAGGGTATCGGAAGGAAAACCGCTGATGTGATCCTCCTATTCTACGGTGGTAAACCGGTTATACCTGTAGATACACATGTAAGGAGGGTATCAGCTAGACTCGGTTTAACAGGTAGGGGAATAGGATATGAGGAGATTAGGAGGGGGCTTGAATCGCTTTATAAGCCTGAAGATTATATGGATGTCCATCTATTATTGATAGCTCTCGGGAGGAGCTATTGTAGGAGCAGGAAGCCTAGATGCAGCCTATGCCCTGTCAACGATATATGCCCATCAAGAACTTAGATACAGACTGGCTACTCCCTAAAGTACTCTTCTACCTTCTTTTTCAAGGATAAACCTATTAACGCTAATACTGTTAATATAGTGTATAAAGCTACCGTAATCGCGTAGGGTAGCTTCACAAACATCTGATAGACTTCTGCTAACGCTTTTGCTTCTGAATATAAACCTCTATTGTAGAGGCTGGTTATCTGGGATAATATCGCTTCTAGTACGGGCTTCGATATTAGTAGTTCAGGTATAGTCTTCGTAACTTCCCTGAGATAGGATAGGAGGGATGATAAACCTATGGTATCCACGATACCTGTTAAACCGAACCTTCTAAACTCGGATAAGCCTAAGGATATATCGCCTAGGATAAGCCCTATCGATGTAGCTAAAGCAGAATCCTCCTTAACACCATCCATACCCTTTAATGTATCGAATAACTTCCCGTAAAATCTCATCCCACCATACCTCTCTCCGATATAATGGAATATGTAGAATGATGCGGCGTATAGAAGTCTAACGTCAGCTGGCTTATTTACGAAGTTCCATCCCTGTATGAAGCTTAGAGATGATAGACGTACGCCTTGTAGTATCTGCATATGCTGGTTATACCTAGAGTACGCTATATCGCTGTAACCTAGCATCGAAGCTAACTCTATCGATATATACTCCGCTAAGCCTTCATGTATCCATAGCTTATCTATAGATAAACCTGTAGCTTTTATGAAGTGATGAGCAAGCTCGTGGAGGGCTACCAGCTCCATAGTCCCGTTAATATATCTTAGATTGAATAAATTCAGGTTTATGGATTGGAGATCGCTAGGGGATATAGGTACGAAACCAGCTACACCCTCCTGGAACTGCTGCATCGTAGGTACGAACAGCTTAACCTCTATAGTTTCATCGAATCTTACGTTTAGTATATCTGATAGGAGCTTGTATGCCTTCCCGTATAGCTCCATTATACGACGGCCTATATCTAGATACCTGCTAGGTATATTCATATGGAATGGAGGTTCTATGAGGGATACCATATCAGGGGAGACACCCCTCTTAGAGAATGTTAGACCTATACGCGATGTGGGGATGACATCGAACTCTAGTATAGTTGTATTACTTTCCACGGTAATCTTTCTAGGATTAGTACTTCTGATAACATTCAAGGATTCACTAAGATAGAAAGCCGTACCTATACGGATACTACCTTCTATGGAGACTATAGCTGAACCTCGAACTCCACTTTGGAAGCCTATAAGTGGGGATAGGAAGAATCCATCAGGCTCCACTATGAAAGTGTATAGGGGGATAAAGTATTCGATAAGCATAGAAAAGGATCCACCCTTAGGATCGAACGAGAAGGTATAGTTGCCCCAGAACGGGCCTCCGCCAGCTAGAGGTTTAAACTCGCTTTCCTTCAAGCTACCATTCAGCACGGATACAGTCCAGTTAGTATATGATGGTAGTATAAGCCAACTGATACCAGATCTTTCAGATTCGAATTTTATTGATACATATGTATTCCCATCGTGGTCAACCATGAACTTATAGGTATAGTTCGATGTAGATGTGTATGTTATCTGAGGGATAAGCGATGCTATAGAGAGAACTAGGAGGAGCGAAACTATTAGGAGGATCGTGGGAATAGCTCTATCCAAACCCTTCCTACATGAAGGATCGATACTAAAACTAAAGATAAACGTTTTCTTCTAGAATAGCTAGATCTTATCATCGTATAGTATGATACGCAGGATACTCTGGGCTCCATGGCGTATATCCTATATAGAGGAGGCTGCTACCGCTAGTGATAGCTGTATATTCTGCGTTAAACCTAAGGAGGAAAGGGATGAAGAGAATCTGATAGTATACCGCGGTAAATTATGCTTCGTCATGCTTAATAAGTATCCGTATAATAACGGCCACCTAATGGTTGCACCATACAGTCATAAAGCAAGCTTAGAAGAACTTACAGAGGACGAGATGTATGAACTCATATCGATCGTTAGGATGTGCGTACTATGGCTTAGGTATGCCTATAAGCCTCACGGCTTCAATATAGGCTTGAATATAGGTAGGGCTGCTGGAGCTGGATTCGATAAGCATATCCATGTACACGTAGTTCCGAGATGGGAGGGCGATACGAACTTCATGCCCGTTCTATCCGATGTGAAGGTGATATCTGAAGCTTTACGGCAAACGTATCTCAGGATTAAAGACGCTATAGATGCTCTCTCTAGAAAGTGAAGCTTACGCCTCCCTCCAATCCAATACTATCGAGATAACCTTATCCTTGCTATCTATGAGAAGCCTATAGGCTTCCTCAGCTCTCCGGTAATCTAGTATGGATGAGATTAGATTCCTCACCTTCAGACGCTTCTTCGATAGAAGTTTGAATACAGTCTCCACGTCATCTCTAAGATTCCAGAATCCCTTAAACGATTCTGTTCTAGGTCTTATAGAGTTATGAGCTCCGATTACTATTAAACCCTTCCTATGAACATCGCTGTAAAAGTTAACAGTAGATAAACCTCTAGTGCTACCTAACAGTACAACCCTACCTCTTTTACCCGCCAACTTAAAGGCAAGATTAATTGCCTCAGGGTTACCTGTAGATTCGATAACTATCGATGCACCTCTACCGTTTGTTATCCTATGAACCTCTGATACAGCATCGATCCTCGAAGATGTTAAGCCATAGTCTATAGATGATAGAGATTTAGCTATCTCAACCCTATACTCGTATAAGTCTATGCCTATGATAGGTATAGCTCCGCTTAAGGCTAGGAGCTGCGCTGCAAGTTGTCCTACCAAGCCTAAACCTAAAACTACAGCGGATTCACCTATCTCAGGTTCAGATTTACGCACCCCCTGTAGAGCTATAGCTGAAAGATAGAAGAATACTGCCTCCAAGGGATCCAATCCTTCAGGTAGCTTGAAAGTATTCTCAGCTTTAGGATTCACGATGCTAGCATGCCTAGATGGAGATACTACCATATCCCCTACATTGAAGCCTGTTACATCCCATGCTACAGATTCAACTAAACCTACGTTACTATACCCAGGATACTGAGGGTATACTGACGAGGTGTTGGGTAGACCTAGTAGGAAGGCCGTCTCGGTTCCAGGGCTTATAAGCGTATAGATAGTCTTAACGAGAAGGCGGCCTGATTCAAGCTCTCCAAGCTCAAATTCTTCTAGCGATACGACTCCTTTATCCTTGAATACTACACCAATTCCTCTTCGCATAGCTGTAAACCTCGATATCTAGGCTGAATACCGTTAAAGAGATAAAAGCTTAATGTAGAGGTCAGTATATTTCTGAGCTTCCATGTATCTTACGAGGGAGGAGGAGCGTATACTAGATGGGGAAAGGGGTGAGGCTGCTAGGAGGGCTATGGAGCTGTTAGTTAAGCTCGGCGATGCCTATGATGCGGAGCGTATGATCGAAGTATCTTCATGCCACCTAGTTTCATGCGTATACAACGTTGTCTACGATAGTGGGCTGGATATAGCGGAGACATTCCTTAAACTAGGTGCTAGATTCGCCGTTCCTACGACTTTATGTACGGCTTCCGTACCTCTGGAGAGAACTTCTGATTTCGGTTTTCCTGATGAATGGGTTGAGAAGCAATTGAAGTTATGCACTCTGTACAGGGCTATGGGTGGATTGGATAACTGGACGTGTATACCATACTGGAACGTTAACGCTCCGAGGTATGGTGAGCATATAGCTTGGGGTGAATCTAACTGCGTATCCTATGCAAACTCTGTAGTAGGGGCTAGGACTAACAGGTACTCATCCTATGTAGAGTTATGTGCAGCTATAACCGGACGTATACCTATGATAGAGCTGCACATACCTGAGAATAGGAGGGGGACTATCCTGGTAAAGCTTAAAGGGTTAGATGCATCTATGATGACCGCTAAAGATTATGGCGCCCTAGGCTATGCTATCGGTCAGCTATCGGCTGGAGGTATACCTGTAGTAGATGGTTTACCTCAAGCTGTATCGAAGAAGATGCTTAGGATTATGGGGGCTGCAGCTGCTTCCTCTGGATCCGTAGCGTTATATCATATCGTAGGTGTAACGCCTGAAGCTAGAAGTTTAGAGGAAGCTTTCGGATGGGATAAACCTGATGATACGGTGGAAGTCGGATTGGATGAGCTTAGGAGAGCCTATCTAGAGTTATCTACGGTGGAGGATGGGGAAGTCGACCTAGTATTCATCGGATGCCCACACTATTCTATCGATCAGATAGGCTTAATAGCCGACATGCTTAGAAGTAGGAGAATTCATCGTAATGTGGAGTTATGGTTAGCTACAGATAACGTTACCTATATACTTGCATGTAGGATGGGATATGCGGAGATTCTGGAGAAAGCTGGTGTTAAGATCATGGTCGGATCATGCGCTATGAATGCCCCCACATATACGAGAGGATTCAAGACTATGGTGACTGATTCAGCTAAAACAGCGCATTACGCACCTATGCAAGCTAAAACAGACGTATTCTACGGTAGCTTAGAAGAATGTATAGAGATAGCCGTAGAGGGGAGAGTGAAGACGTGAGCGGTATCAGAATTAAGTGTAGAAGGTTGACTAGAGGTGTAGCTGTAGGTGAAGCATTGGTTTCCAGGCAGCCTTTCGGTTTCTGGGGTGAAGTAGATCCATACACCGGTATAGTTACGGATATACACCATGAATGGTATGGGCAGTGTATAGCTGGGAAGATATTGATCTTCCCCTACGGTAGGGGATCAACCGGAAGCGGGGGTATCATAGTCGAAGCTTATAGAAGAGGGAAAGCGCCTATTGCTATCGTTAACATGAAAACAGACTTCATACTCTTATCTGGGCCACTATCGATAGAGGTATTATACGGTGGTAGATTACCCGTAGTAGATAGACCTGAAAAAGATATGTTCGGTATCGTAAGGAGTGGAAGTATCGTTAAAGTAGATGGGGATGAAGGCTTCATAGAGATACTCTAGATCCTCGAATACTTTTAACAGCAAGTACTGTTATAACCCCTAACGCGACGCCTATTAGGTTATTACAGATATCCGTAAAGCATGGATTCCTCCAAGGCGTTAAAAGCTGTAGAAGCTCGGTTAACGGTGAAGATGCTACTGAAGCCGCTATGAATTTAAGCTTGAAATCGAAGAGCCAAGCCCAGAGTATAGTTTGCACTACATACATCGTGATATGCCCTAAATCCAATAGGTTATACAGGTTTTCACCACCTACAGGGATTACCGACAATACGCATATAGCCAGGAGCCATAGTATAGTGTACAGTAGCTTCATGGATCCGGATAAGGGATTGATAGCGGAATACCCCATATAGATTAAAAACTCTACAATCTCTAGGATTTTAATAATACCCCCATAGATTTATTAGCAATAACTACGTTGTAATACTTAGAATTATCTAGAAGGTTTTCTCTATGTACATGAAGGGGTTGAGGTTAGGTATGGGCGGTTCAGCCTAATGCCTTAAGGGCATAGATACCCTATAACTCTGAATCATCAGAACCGCCCGAGGATTAATTGTAGGGGTACACGGGTTTAAACATTACCTAACTTAACCTTTCTAAGATATTCCGAAGCTGATAACGCCGCTACCGCTGCTTGACCTATAGCTATAGCTACCTGGAATCCGATACCTACGCAATCACCAGCTGCGTATACACCTTCGACACTGGTAGCCTGCTTTGAATCAACCTTTATGAAGCCTTCAGCAGTCGTATCGATAGATGTCGATCTTAAAAGTTTGGATGGGGGTAAAACACCTAGAGCTATGAATACACCTGATACTGGGAGCGTAAGTTCACGACCCATATACGCGAATTTTATTGATTCAACTTTATCCCGGCCGATTATACCTTTAACCTCCGCTCCCTCGTATACTTCGACGTTACCATGGAATTTAGCTTCCATCAACTCGCGGCTAGATTTAGGTGCTAGGATGTAGACTTTCCTAGCTATCCTAGATAAGAGTATGGAATCCTCGATAGCTTCTCTACCTGAGCCTACTACGGCTACATCCATATCGCGGTATAGCGGTCCATCGCATACCGCGCAATATGATACACCTCTACCTAGTAATCGATCCTCACCCTCTATGCTATGCATTCTTCTAGGAGTACCTACGGCTAGTATAACCGTATACCCCTGATATACATTACCCTTACGTGTAGCTACGAGCTTAGGTGATGCATCTAGCTGTAGAGCTGTTACCTCCTCATACTCCAAGATATCTGCTCCGAATCTCTTCGCATGATCTATAAATCTATCTGCTAGGATAGAGCCGTTGATACCCTCTGGGAATCCAGGATAATTTTCTATCAGCTCGATGGATCTAAGTCTTCCACCAGCTCTACCAGCATCGAGGATTAGAGCTTTAAATCCAAGTCTGGATAGATACATACCAGCTGTAAGCCCGGCTGGACCTGCACCTATTATTATCGCATCCCATACTTCGACCATATAGATCACTTGCTATAGCCTAGCATTACCGCTTCTCTCTTAATCCAGAAGTAGATTTAAGGATATAGTCTACGAATACATCTCCTAGGATAGCGTCTAGGATACCTAGCAATTCATCGCGATTTATCCAGATGCAATCTTACGTATGCCGGGAATAACATATCTGAAAAACGATATACGGAAACTCCAATCTACCTACAACGTTGGCTTCCACCCGCCTACTATAATAGCTTGATGAGTTAATCTAGCCATAGCTAAGCAATATTAGGTATGTAGATGTTAGCGAGCCGTTATATATGCATACTCGTATCTATTGATTCGAGCTTCTTTACATTTTCAGATTTAAGCCTAGATAGCTTCTCAGATGCATCGATTACATCCTCTATAAGTATAATAAACCTTGATCCAATTGATAGCCTGTAGAATCTCATACCGTCATACCGTAAATCCATCCCCTACGAATATTAATGCTGAGATTCCATCTATCCCATTATCTTTTCGGTTAAATCTCTATTAGAAATTATATATTTAAGCTCTATAAGTGGATGAAGCTTAGCAACATTTTCTAGAATGATACGTGCCTCCCTGCGAGATAGCTATTCAAATTCTTGAGGAATAATAGGAGGACGCTATTCTCGAAGTCATCTCCGAATAACTTTTCAGGTGAAGCTTACCATATCCAAGTAGGGTCGATGAAATATTACTCTCGTTTTCTACGATAACACTCTTAAGACTTACACTTACATACATAAGTATCGTAGGTGTTGAAGTTATGAAGAATACCTTCAAGCTGGATGAGTATGATATTAAGATTCTTAGAGAATTGCAGAAGGATGCTAGAATATCCTATAGAGAACTAGCTAGGAAGGTGGGATTATCCACTACGGCGGTTATATCTAGGGTTAAAGCTTTAGAAGAGAGCGGCGTCATAGAAGGGTATACGGCGATAATCAACCCTGAACTCATAGGTTACGATATAACGGCGATAATAGAGGTTATAGTATCTAGAGGATACTTAGTGGAAGTCGAGAGGGAAATAGCTTCGGATCCATCGGTCGTATGTGTCTACGATATAACCGGGGAGACGGATGCTATCATAATAGCTAGATTCAGGAATAGAAGGGAACTTAGCACGTTCGTGAAGAGAATATTGGCTATGCCTCATGTAGATAGAACTATAACCCATATATGCCTAACGAGGGTTAAGGAGGATTTTAGAATACCAATATAGAGCGGAGCGGTGTTAAGCTGGGATACATCTGACAAAATATATACCAGCTAGATTATCCAGCGGACACCTATCTCTTACGAGTGTTAACACCGCACTTGTAATAAATCGTTAATAGAGATCATCCTTAAACGCGGGTATAGCTTAGATAGATGATGAGGGTCTGGTATCTCTCTTTAATTCCTCGTAAGATAGCATCAACATTATTCAGTACACTCCTACCATTGTACATCGTATACACTCTAGGTAGGAGTACCGTAGATATTGGTATGGTTACGGCATCGATAGGGTTAGCGCATATCCCTGGATCGATCATCTGGGGTTACTTAGCCGATAGAACTAGAAGATGCAGGTTCATAGTTATATCGACGCTCACTATACAATCCATACTTATCCTACTCTTAACCAAAGCTTCAGGTATACTCGATATATTATTCCTAAGCATACCCATCGGATTCTTCGGATCAGCCCTACCTCCGGTGGAGGATATACTGATAGCTGAGGGTAGTAGTAGGTATAGGTGGAGTGATGAAGCTAGATCCTACGGCTTCATATCGGAGATCGGGGATCTATCTGGGGTAGCTATCGGAGCTCTACTATTAGCATTCTACGAGCATAGATTACTCCTACATCTATGCGGACTTCTCATACTATCATCGGCTATAGCTTCACTGATATTCGTGGAGGATCCCATATTCATGGTGGAGAGGAAGATCGTACGTCTCGAACGATACATAGAGTGGGCGGGGAGGCTAACGGCAATACTAGAGTATCAAGATGAATATGGAGAGCATATATCGGAGTTAACCCTTCTGAGGACTAGGATGGATACATCTAGGAGAGCGATATACTTCGGATCAGGTACTCTAGCTTTCGCGATGGCTACAGATCTTGTATTCACGTTCATCTCAGTATACCTCTGCCAAAAACTGCTTATACCTCAAAGCATAGTTTTCATGATACTACTATTGAACGAAGTCGGATCCATAGTAGGATACATATGGTTTAAAGAAGTTTTCGATACTTATGGAAGTTATACGAGTTTAAAACTATCTGCTCTCATCAGAGCTATCCTGGTATTCACGCTTATACCCTGCGGCTACCTACCATACATAGCAGCTTCGATACTCGATACGGTGATCCTAGCGATGACCAGCGTATTCCATACCCTATTCGCTCTATCCAGTAGAACGATACGTATGGAGATCATACCTGAAGGATGGATGGGGCTATACGTATGCATAACTAAGATAGGCAGTATAACAGGTATGGCGGTAGGAGGATTGATCATAGCACGATACGGATTTAACTATCTATTCATGATGGCGGGGATACTCTTCATAATCTCATGCATACTATTCCATTTTAGCTGAATCGAAGATAGCTGTTTACGCTTTATATCTAGCAAGAGCTATACGCCTCTAAATAAACTATCTATACGATATTATGAGAAATAAGAACTCGTAGATCACCGAATATTAGTTTACGCTATAGTTTCGCTATTTCTCTAAATTTCCCGTTCATACCAGCATATTTCCTGAATCGACATAGGATTTCATCATCTGATAATCCAACTTCTCTAAGCCTCTCTACGAGAGATCTAGGATTCGGGTCAGCTTGAGGTCCATAGCATCCTTCGCAACTCCTACCTAGAGCTGGGCATAGAGCTCCACATCCAGCTCTGATAATAGGCCCCATACAGGGTTCTCCTTTAGTGAGCAGACATTCATTCTCGCTTAGCTTACACTCGACGCAGACAGGGTAATCGGGAGGCCTAGGTTTGAAGCCTAGTATGAGGGCTTTAAGAACCTCTAGGATACCGTTTAGGGATGGAGGGCATCCTCCAAGATATACATCTACATCTACGTAGAGGTCTATGGGGTACGTTAAAATAGATTTTATCGATAAAGCTCCTCTACTCCCATACACTATCTTCTCCGCATCCTTCTGAGCCATATAGTTCCTGATGCTATTCAACCCTCCGAACGATGCACATGCACCGAAGGCTACCAACACCGTGGATTTAGCTCTGATACCCTTTAGAGAGTGTATTTCTTCAGGCGTCGATATAGAGCCTTCTACGAAAGCTACATCGTATGAATCCTTGATCCTCCTATCACTAACCATAACCCAGTAGACTATACTTAGTCTATCTACTAGATCTAATAGCTTACCGTTAAGCCTCAGGAAGGACATCTGGCAGCCTGAACACGACGAGAATTTGAAGAAACCGATCTTCAACATATCATCCCATCCCCCTTTGGTTAAACGATTTTATCAGGCATAGGCGCTATCTCGCTATAACTGAACACAGGCCCATCTAGACATACATACTTCCTACCTATCTGGCAATGGCCGCAGAACCCTAAACCACACCTCATCCTCCTCTCCATAGATAGATATATGTTCTCAGGTTTGAAACCCAACCTCATCAGATCCCTTACAGCATACATCATCATAACCTCTGGTCCGCATATGAAGGCTACAGATCTACGTGGATCTACGGATATCTTATCGAACAGCCTTGTTACGACACCTATACTGTAACGCCATTCGCTATTAGGAGGTATAGTATCCACCGTCAGTAGGACTCTACAATCGCTATCTTCAGCTACCCTTTCGAACTCTCCTCTATACATAATATCGTCCGGGGTTCTAGCACCGTATAGTATCTCCAGCCTGCCATACCTACTCCTATTTCTGAGAAGCTTTAGGATAGCTGGTCTAAGCGGCGCCGCACCGCATCCTCCTCCGACTACCAATACATCCATCCCCTCAAATTCTCTAAGAGGCCAGCCTCTACCATACGGTCCTCTAATACCTACTATAGCTCCTTCGCTAAGCTTGAATAGAGATCCGGTAACGCTTCCAACCCTTCTAACGGATAGCTCGAAGTAGTCGTCTACATCTGGATCAGAGGATATGCTTATAGGAGCTTCACCGACACCGAATACCGATACCTCTACGAACTGACCGGCTTCAAACTTTAACTTACCTTCGATAAGCTTGAATCTGAAGGTCTTTACATCCTTAGCCTCCGTCCTAACTGAGATCACTCTAGCCTTCATAGGTATATAGGGGTTCACCAACGTTTAAACAGCCTCCCTAAGCCTAGAGGATACGTTAGTTATATCTATCTTAGCTGGACAGTAGAATATACATCTACCGCAGCCTACGCAGCTGGATAGTTCTCCACCGGCTGCCCCGCCGAATTTACATACCATCCAATGTCTAAGCCTAGCTTTCCTAGATCTCCTGAAATTCCCTCCTAGAGCAACCTCAGCGTACCCGTATAGCTGGCATGAATCAAGCCTCCTAACTCTAAAACCGCTCTTCAGATCCATATCGATTACGTCTGATATCTCGTAGCAGTAGCATGTAGGACATACTAGACTACAATTACCGCAGGAGAGGCATTTGCTAGCTTCTTCATCCCATACGGAGTGAGCTAAAACCTCTATAATCGGATACGATAACCCTCTGAGATCCGCATACCTCCTAAACCCTCTCCTAGCAGTCGAAGCTATAGTTCTCTTAGCCTCTATATAGTTTGTCGACGCCTTCTTGAAACCTGCTTCACCGATCAGGTCGAAACCTATCCTAGATCCTACTTCGACCAAGAATCTTCCGCTTTCAACCTCGGTTAACAGTATATCGTAACCCTCATCTATCGTAGGACCGGTACCTAGTGATACACAGAAACAATATTCATCCCTAGGACCGCTACAGTTTAGAGCCACTATGACGCTATTCCTTCTTCTAGCTAGGTAGTATGGATCCTCGAATCTGCGCGTGAAGAATTTATCTAAGCGGAGTATAGCATTAAGATCGCATGCATGAATACCGAAGATCATCATAGATTCTGCCTCTAAAACTTCGTCGAATTCAAATCCATCGGTAAGCTTGAATTTCAAGAGCACTTCTCTAGGCCTATGGAATAGCTTCGTAGGCGGCAATATAGTCCTATTATATCTCAAATCGATACTATGTATATTCTCCACCTTAGAGAATACGTAACTTCCACCCTTCCTTATAGGTGCATAAACATTATATCTACATCTACCAGTCTCTATAAGCCTATCGAGATCATCTAGATCCGCTATGAACGCATCCATACTCCTAACTACACTCAACCCACTACCTTAGAAGCATCAAACAGTTAATAAAACTTCAGGTCTAAGCTCGATAGTAAGGATAGACGCCAACTAGGTTTATGGAGAGGTGGAAAACTTTATAGCATCGTTATATCGATATAGCTAGATCAATGTATACCCGATCTAGGGATCGTGGATCCTGCCCAGGTATAGCTAGCCTTCTAAGACCTGTACCAGAGTATATCGAATGCCCTAACTGCAATTCAGAGGTTGAAATCTGGAGCGATGAAGAGGAAGCTATTTGCAGTAATTGCGGAGCGTTGATAGTCCGAGAGAAGAGACTATCATGCCTTGAATGGTGTAGGTATGCAGATAAATGCAGGGAGCTTATAGAGGAGGCTAGAAGGGGTGGAGATACCAGTGGGATTTAGGATAGATGATGCTAGCTGGGTTAGATGCTGGCGTTTAACGTTAACTAAACCCGAAGACCCTCTCCTAGGAGGGGCGAGGGATTTCGTTATCGTAGCGGATTGCTTCACGTTAATGTATCCTGAGCTCCATGTGAAGCTTTTAGGAGAGGTGGATCTAGCGTTATCGGTATGCCCTGAGATAGAGGACTACGAATTGATTAAATCCTCGATACATAGATTCCTCGCATCTGGTTTGAAGCTTAAACGTGTGGTATCTATGCCTAGACCATGCTGCTTCCAACTCCATTACGCATCCTATGAAGCCTATGGTAGCCTCCAAATAGAGGTAGAGCATCTAGTAGCGGTAGATGGAGGATATAGAAGGATATACGAAAAGCCTTTGAGAGCTAGAACCTATGTTAGCTTCCCCTCCAAGTATCCTGAGAAGGGGGCTCTATGGGTTAGGGAGAAGCCAAAGCGATTCTAAGATGCCCGTCGCAAGGTTTAAGGTGGAACAATGTTTGTGAAGCCTAGCCTTCTAGCGTAGCGTAGGGCTTCCTCATACTCCTCCCTATACAGTCTCCTTCTAAGTTCAGGTACTTCATATGCTCTCCAGTGAGGTGTATATTGATCCATAATGTTTACTCGAACCCATGTACCGAGGTTTTCAGCTATCCATTCAAGTATAGGCTTAGCACAGCATTCTATATGTTCTGGTAGGAGCAGTATCCTTATTATAAGCTCTCCACTCTTCATAGCTTCAAGATGATTCCTCCTACAAACCTCTACGTATCTAGGCGCGGAGGATATCCTTTCAGCGCATCTATCACTACCATACTTGAAATCTAGTAGGTATACGTCTATGAAGCCTTTTAGAAGCTCCGATGCTTCTACGCTGTAATAGCTATTACTATTCCAGACGGTGGGTATACTTGCCTTTACATATCTGAATGTATCTATCCATACGTGAAGCCAAGGTGTAGGATCCCCGCCGACCATATTACAATTCCTACAACCCTCCCTCTTAAGCTTCTCGACTATACGAGCTAGTTCTCTAACGCTTATAGGATCGCCAGCTTCATACCTCTGCGATATAGTCCAATTTTGACAGTGTAGACATACTAGGTTGCATCCTATCGAGAACACAGTACCGCTCGGTACAAGCTCAGGCTCCTCACCTAGATGATGGAAAGCCGAAGATAGGAGGAACATCTCCCCGCATCTACAGAAGCCAACCTCACCTTTAATCCTATTAACTCTACACCTCCTCTCGCAGAAGCAACATTCCTCTAGGAGCCTACGAACTATAACCGCTTTAAGATCTAGAAGGGAATGCTGTGGGACGGGTACATCTTCGAGCTTAACTTCGCCACCATCTATCCTATGCTCCAACCTCCTATACTCTTCGAGCGCACCTCTATGGATATCCCATAGGCTTCGAAGAGAGTCGTCTACAGAGAAGTCTACAGGTATCCTAGAGGCTATCATGAATTTAGGATGATACCTACCTTCCAATATACCGAAATACCTATTCAGACTCCTTCTAGCTCCTTCATCGCTTAGAACTTTAATAGCATCAGGTCTTAGGAGGAACCAGCCCATAACTCTAAACATAGATATCCTAGGATCTCGTAGATTAACGTTTACTTCAACTCTAAGCGTGGGGGCTAGCCTGGAACGGTATCATACACGGCTTGAGATCATATGAAATTCAAGCTCGAAATCAACTTTTCAACTTAACCCCTGAATCCTCTTATACTCCCTAACTTTCCTCGATAGGAGATTATAAACCTCCTTCGGATCAGCCTTACCTCCGCTTCTCTTAACTACTAATCCTACGAGGTAGTTGAGAGCTTTACGATTATGTATAGCGTCTTGAAAAGCCTTCCTATTCATATCTATAACTTCTGATATGATTCTATCTAGATCGATCTTATCCATCCTGTACTCTAGACTGGGTTTGATGAATGCCGTCGGGGAGGAGCCTTCAAGCACCATAGATCTAAGTATAGAGTATACGGCGGATCTATCTGTGAAGCCTTCATCGATGGATTTCAATAGGTATGCTATATCTTCGGGTTTAGCTTTAGAATCCTTGATACTTATTTTAAGCTTATTAAGGAACGGTAGCAGTTCTTCTACGATCCATGATGCAACCCTATCGGGTTTACCATAGCATTCTAGAATCCTATCGTAGAGCTCAGATAAAGCTCTAGAGCTTACGAGGAGTTCAGCTAAATCTCTACTTAAACCATACTTCTCCGTGTAGATCTCGATCTTCTCGTAGGGGAGCATAGGCATAGATCTTCTAGCCTCTTCTATCAATGCTTCTGTGATAACTATCGGAGGTAGATCTGGCTCTGGGAAGTATCTATAATCCTGCTCCTCTTCCTTAACCCTTAGAGAAACTGTTATACGTCTACGTGGATCCCAATGTCTAGTTTCACGTAAAACGCTTAAACCCCTCAGCATTCTCTGCTTCTGTCTAGTTAGCTCGAAGCTTAGAGCTTTCTCCACATCGTGGAATGAAGATATATTCTTAACCTCAACCCTACCACCGCCGGGTATGGATATGTTAGCATCACATCTCATAGCTCCCTCCAAGCTTCCATCGAAAACCTCTATATACTCTAGTAGCGATCTAAGCTTCTCTAGGAATATCCTAGCTTCTCTGGGAGATTCTATATCTGGCTCGGTAACTACTTCTACCAAAGCCACCCCGGATCTATTGTAATCTACGAGAAGTCCGGTGGAGCTTGTAATCGTACCCTCATAGACAATCCTACCTGGATCCTCCTCCAGCTGTATACGCCTAATCCTTACAACTCGATCGCCGATATCTAGTAGACCACCTTTAGCGATGGGGATACCTCCGGCTCCATCGTACTGGGATATCTGGAAGTTCTTAGGTAGATCTGGGTAGAAGTAGTTTTTACGCGAGAAATATGTGAGCCTAGATATATCCGCTCTAAGCGCTATAGCAACTTTTAAAGCCGATATCAATGCTTCCTTATTCAGAACCGGTAGGGATCCAGGCTCTCCTATGCATACTGGGCATATATTCGTATTTGGAGGTTTACCTCTATAATCCGCTGAGCATGAGCAGAAAAGTTTACTCTTAAGGTTTGTAAGCTGGCAGTGAACTTCTAAACCTATCATAGGTTTAACTTCAGACATCAGATGCATGCCTCCGATAGCCTTGGATTTAGCTTTAAATCTAATGCCGCTTCAAGGTTGTACGCGATCCTAAGTATAGAGTCCTCACGGAAGTATGAACCTATGATCTGAAGGCCTATAGGCAGCTCTTCAGCTAGACCGCATGGTATGGAGATAGCTGGTAGACCTGCTAGATTCACAGGTACTGTATCTACATCGCACATGTAGAGCTCTAACGGATCCTCTATCTTCTCTCCTATCTTAAATGGTAGGATCGGCATAGACGGTCCTATCAAAGCATCGAATATCCTGAACGCATCCATAAACTCCTTCTTGATAAGGGTTCTAACCTTCAAAGCTTTGATGTAATATCTATCGTAGTATCCGACTGAGAGTACGTATGCACCTAGAATTATCCTCCTCTTAACCTCTAAACCGAAGCCTCTACTCCTAACATCCTCATAGTACCTACCCCAGTCATGATCCTTCACAGGTATCTTCATACCATACCTTACACCATCGTATCTAGCTAGGTTAGAGCTAGCTTCAGCCATGGCTATCACATAGTATGCGGGTAGAGCGTAGCTTATCGATGGAATTGATACTTCTTCGACGCATGCACCTAGTGATTCAAGCTTATAGATGGAATTCCTGATCGATGAAGCTATACGTCGATCCACACCCTCGCCTAGGAGTTCACGTATCACCCCGATCCTAAATCCTTCCAAACCATCTACGAGGGCGGTTCTATAATCTGTATAGGGCTTCCTGATGGAGGTGGAATCTCTAGGATCGTAACCAGCTATAACGGTTAGGAGGAGGGCGCATCCATAAACATCTCTAGCTATAGGACCTATCTGTTCTAGACTATTAGCGTAAGCTATTAACCCATATCTACTTACAAGACCGTATGTAGGCTTTAACCCGACTACACCGCAGAACGATGCAGGGCACCTTATGGATCCACCTGTATCGGATCCTAGAGCTAGATCTGATTCACCTGAAGCTACAGCTGCAGCGCTTCCACCAGATGATCCTCCTGGAACTCTGGATGGATCCCATGGATTCCTAGTGGGACCGAAAGCACTCCACTCAGTAGTGGACCCCATAGCGAATTCATCCATATTCGCTTTACCTGTTATAACGCCTGAACAATTCTTAATCCTCTCTACTACCGTAGCATCATAGCTTGGCTTATAACCTTTGAGTATTAGGCTTCCACATGTTGTCTCGACTCCTTCGACGCATATATTATCCTTGACGGCTACGGTTAACCCTCTGAGTAAGCCTAACTTCTCAAACCTACTCTCCTCGAAGCCTTTGAGAACTGTTATGAAACTGTTGAGTAAGGGTTCAAGCTTCTCTATAGCTTCACGCTTCCTAGCTAGATATTCATCTAGCGGTAGGCTACCAGATTCTATTTCCCGTATAAGTTTCAGTGTATATGTCTCCTTCAAGGCTATCTACATCCTTGGAATCCAGATGTAGCGATCCTTCACCCTACCTGCCAGGTTTAGAAGTTTATCGCTCGGATATGGCGAAACAGTATCTTCGCGGAATACGTTGTAGACTTCGAGAGGGTGGAATGTAGGCTCCACCCCATCTAGAGGGGCTTTATCGAGCTGATCGAAGAATTCTATTATCCTGGATAGCTGGATACTGAATAGTTTCTCCTCCTCAGGTGATAGTCTAAGCCTTACTAGCGATGCTATACGCTTAACTTCAAGCCTAGATTCAGAATAGCTCAACCTATCCAAGACACCTCCATCTAAGGTGTAAGTCTCGACGGATCCCTAGGATACAACACCACCTCTCGTATATCATTTCGATTCGTTAACACCATGATAAGCCTATCTACACCTAAACCGAAACCTGCATGTGGAGGCATACCGTAATCGAATACCTTGAGATGATACTCGAAGCTTGCCGGGTTCAATCCCTGCATCCTAATCCCCCTTATAAGGGATCTCTTAGAGTTAACTCTACTACCACCCGAAGCAAGCTCTATATGACCCCACATTAAATCGAAGGATTCGGTAATACCACCCCTCTTAGACTTTATATAGAAGGGCTTCAACCCTCTAGGCCAATCGACTATGAAGTATGGCTCCCTATAAAGCTCTGCAAGCTTTCTAAGAGCGGTTGTAGATAGATCTTCACCCCATTCTAAATCTAGACCGAGCTCTCTAAGCTTAGAGAGTATCCTGCTATAGGATATCCGTTTGAAAGGCTTCCTCACCCTAGGGAGGTCCAAGCCTAGGAATTCTAATTGAGCGATGCAACGCTTCCTAACAGAGTTTACGGTATAGACTATTAGGTTTTCCAGTAGACTCATGACATCTTTATAGTCTGCAAAAGCCATCTCTACATCCAGCGATAGGGTTTCGCTTAGATGCCTATCTGTTTTGAATTCTTCGGCTCTGAATATCGGAGCTATCTCGAAAACCCTATCGAAAGCAGCTGATAACTGCTCCTTATAAAGCTGCGGACTTTGAGCTAGGAAAGCTTCCTTATCGTAGTAGAATAGGGGGAATAGAGCTGCTCCACCCTCCGTAGCAGATGCTATTATCTTAGGAGTATTAACTTCTAGGAAACCTCTAGCTATGAGGAACCGTCTCATAGCCTGTAGAACTTCATGCTTAACCTTGAATAGGGCGTGGAGTTGAGGTCTACGTAGATCTACAGCTCTTATATCTAGCCTCTTATCTAGGCTTGGAAGCTTCCTAGAATATGGGTGGAAGGGTGGCATCCTGATAGGTTTAGCTATAATCTCTAAATCCTCCATGACGATTTCCACCCCGCCTGGAGCCTTCTCTGTATACGATATCCGCCCTGAGACTGAGATGTAGAAATACTCTCTAACTTCGAGCATCTTACCCCATACGCTCTCATTGACTTCATCTGTATGCGCGACGCACTGTATATACCCGCCATCATAGACTATGAAGAATATCACACCGCCATGAAACCTAACAGATACTACATATCCAGCGATCGATACCCTAGATCCTTCAGGTAGCTTGCTAAGCTCCATCGAATAGCAGCTGCGAAAACGCGATGGGATTCTACGCATCATAGCCTACTCGATCAAACACCTTAACACCTCTATGGAGGATATTAAACGTTTTAGTATCTACCCGCTTAGATTTATAGATCGTAAGCGGTATGGTCATTCCTGGTAGGATCGATATAGGTATTCCAGGTATGAACGAGATACTACATGGAGGATTACCGAGGGGGCTTACAGTACTCCTATCCGGAGAAGCCGGGACAGGTAAATCGATATTCGCATACCAATTCCTCTACAGAGGATTAAGACAGGATGAACCTGGAGTACTTTTAGAGCTAGAAGATTACCCTGCTAGGGTTAGGATGAATATGGCTATGTTCGGATGGGATGTAAAACCGTATGAGGATAGAAAGAGCTTCGCTATCATAGACTGCTTCACAGGAGGAGAAACTACGAAGAAGGAGAAGTATGTAGTTAGGGATCCGACCGATATACCTAGCATAATCGAAGCCCTCAGAACAGCTGTAAAGGATGTGAAAGCAGAAAGAGTGGTTGTAGATTCCATATCTACGCTATATCTTATAAAGCCTGAACACGCTAGACAAGCCATCATACAGATCAAACGCCTACTAGTAAGTCTAGGATGCACATCGCTTCTAATATGGCAAAAAGGTGTAGCAAGCGGAAACATACCTACCACAACATATATAGAGCATATAGCTGACGGAGTTATAAAACTGGAGCTAGAGGATATCGGGAAAGAGTATCGGAGAATCCTCACAGTATCTAAGATGATCGGAACCAAGCACTCCATACGTAAACATCCATTCGAAATAACAGAAACCGGGATAATCGTACAACCATAAAGTAGTATACCTAACGTGAAGATAGTAAGAGAGGATCATGGAAAGACTTAAACCTCTCCTACCCTAAACCTAAAATATCTAGAAGGCGGGGGTAGCCAAGCCTGGTCTAAGGCGCAGGGCTTAGGACCCTGTGGGGTAGCCCTTCGTGGGTTCAAATCCCACCCCCCGCACCACTTATTTTCGGAAAAGAAGCTTGAAGAAAGGTTATTTCGATCCTTACATTCTATGATGGATGGGACAGTCCTTTTCCAGGAGCTTCAAGAGTAGCTCGTCGAGTCCTAGCTCCTCCTCCGCTCTTTGTTTAAGAAGCTTAACCACATCGGCTTTAAGAGTTATACAAGC
>Ga0105154_1000011_pt1 | contig 83493 bp, 82 predicted proteins | sample SSWtaG_FD_89672 | JGI IMG/M metagenome (GOLD analysis project Ga0105154, IMG submission 89672) | Hot spring microbial communities from Sandy's Spring West, USA to study Microbial Dark Matter (Phase II) - SSWsed_matched | ecosystem: Environmental > Aquatic > Thermal springs > Hot (42-90C) >... | reverse complement strand
TTCTCTTTTTCGATACTCTGTTCTTCAATACCCACAGGTTTCTCTTGCTTGACCCTGTGGCAGTAGTCTTTTCGCTTGCATCTCTCTACCTAGCTCTCTCTGCTTGGTACAAGGCTTCAGCTGTTTTTACTGGTCTTGGCTTTGCTTCTAAGTTTAGCTCTGCTCCCACTCTCTTTACTGTGCTTTTTGCTGTGTTTAGAGGGGGTGGCCTTGGGAGGGCGCTGGTGTTTTTGTTAGTAGCTAGTGTAGCTTACTTTGCTACTTATGGTGCTGACTTTAGGCTTGGCCCCTTTGCTGTTGTTGAGCACCACCTGCAGATGCTGAGCTATATGGGGTGGAGGCACGGGTTTTCACCCGCTATCGCCTCTATTGGGTTTCTCAAGCTTTTGTCCAAGGTTGAGGTGTGGAGGTTTGGTGATGAGATACACATATACTTAGCGAGCTCTAGCGGTGTGTGGACTGCTTACAACACGAGTTTTGTTGCTGGCTCTGGGCTCTATGTTGTTGTTGGTGTTGGGCTTGGCTCCCCAGCCTGGTACCTTCTGCTCCCAGCGCTACTCTACCTAACCTACACAGCCCTTGTTCAGGGTGATAAAGCCACGGGGCTTGTGTGTCTGTGGGGCTGGCTCTCTCTGCTAAACGTTGTCGCTGGCCCTATTGACTGGTACTATGCAAATGCTCTTCCAGCGCTTTACGCTGTCCTTGGTCTGTGCTTTAGAAGGCTCTTTAGGAGGTGGTTTAAGGTGGCTTCAGCAGCACTGCTTGTAACATCAATAGCGCTGTTCTTTGCCACTATCCTGGGCTTTGCACCGTATAAGCTTGAGCTCTACCTCAGCTCCCCTCCATAGGGTTTCACAAGCGTTTTGCTCTGCGTGCTTATGGTGCTGCTCGCTATGTATTCATCATAAACATTTTTATATTTTGCATACAGCTGTTTTTAATGGTGTGTTGCTGTGGCGAAAGTCACATGGGTTACTGTGAGCAACCCTAGCCCATATAGAGATGGTGCTTACTCTTGCTGCCTACTTGGGGATGTTGTTTTCGCTGTGGGCTTCGATGAGGTTATGGGTGTTGGGAGGCAGAGGTACAGAGTTGAGGCGAGGAGTATTAGAGATGGTTATATACTTGGCAGGTGGACTGATGAGAAGGTGCACAGAGTTGCCTCTCTATACAGCTGTGTTGCTACTAGAAACAGGGTTTTTGCTGTTGGAGCTGCTGAGGGGTTTTGGAGCGTCATAGTTTTTGACAGGGAGCTTGCTGTTATTAGGAGGAGGGATTTTGAAAAGCCTCGCTTCATACCATACGCAGTGGATTCGGATGGGGATCTCCTCTTTGTTGCAGGTGCAGAGCTTCTTAGCGCAGAGCTTTATGCAATCCATGTTGAGGCGATTTCAGTAGACGACTTAACGCCTATTGCTAGGCACTCCTCTAACCCTAGGGAGAGGGGCGCGGCTGCCTACACAATCACGTTCAACCCAGAGACGAGGCAGGTGCTCGTAGGGGGCTTTGACAATATCGATGGGTATAGGAGCTACAGAGTAGAGGTGCTAAACAGAGACCTCTCACTAGCAGTAGTAGCAAGGCCGGGTCTCAGAGGTGCTGTAACAGGGATCTCCCCAGGGCCCCAGGGAACCTCATACGCTGTTGGGAGGAGTGGGGTTGTTAAAATATCTAGGGAGGGCTCTACAATAATGACAAACACCACTAGGTCTGGGATAAAGATAGCGTTCTCAGCTACACCACCACTAGATGGGAGAGTAGCTGTTGTAACAGATAACAACCTGCATGTGCTAGACGAGAACCTTGGCGCAGTGGAGACCACTAGGATAGCCAGAGGCACAGAGGTCTTAGCAGCAACACAGGGCAGGGTAGCGGCAGACACAACAAATATCTACATAGCGATGACCCAGATACTCACAGATGTAGACTGGGGCTGGAGCATCATAGCCGTGAACCCAAGGCCTGCGAGGAGGTTTGGCATATTTGGGAGATAGCAACATAGTGTAGCTAGTGAGCATACTTTGTCCTGGTGCCTAAGCTAAGTATAGCAAGATAATAAGCAAAACTTTATTAACTCCACTGCACTTTTATTAACACTGTGAGTGCGCTTTGAGGAGATTCTTTGTGGAGATGAGGGGTGTCTCAGATGTTATTGCCACAATTCTGTTCACAGGGCTTTTCATAGTTCTAGCCATATCCATTATATCCTATGCAGTCTCTAATCACACAGCTACTGAAAGCACCATTCTAGTTAGAGATGTGCTTGAGAAGGAGAGGAACAGCGTTGCTGTAAGGCTCATCGCAGACAACGCTAGCAATAACATAGTACTCGTATTCAAGGGTCTGCAGAACAAGAACAATGTGCACTTCTTTCTAGACAACGAAGAGGAGTTCCTAAGTTGCACAGCACTAGAGGTTGTGGAAGGGGGGAGCATCACATCAATGAGGGTGCCGCTGAGTAGCATCAAGGTTCTGTGGAATGGTGAGGTGACAGAGTTTAAGTACTATGCAAAAGCTCTTGGGCTTCCGCAGAGTGAGGAAGTGGAGGTGTGTGGACTGAGCTTCGATAGCTACGCATCAACTAAGATGAGCTTAGCGCAGGCAAAGCCTTATGCGGTAGGCTATGCAAGCACAATACTCGATGCGAGCAACAGGAGGTGGAGGCTAACAGGGGTAGTGCAGTTCAAGGTGGCTTACTTAGGCAACCCTAGTGGGCCTCACATGTTCGTTGGCGGGACCCCGATTACGCTTAGCTTAGGTGATGTCGTTAGAATAGATGTTGACACCACCACAGGCAAAATAGACTTGACGCCCCAGACCCTGCCAAACGGGCAGCAGGGTGCATGGATACTCACATTCAATGCGAATGCGCTGGCTGTTTACCTCAATGGAGCACTCCTTGCTTCAAACCAGTGGGTTGAGTTATCACCTGTTGTAGCTGTGTCAATAACAGACTTCCGCTCTAGCCTAGCAGTCGAGATATATCCAGAGCCCCCAGGCTTTGTAAGGCTTACCTACGGCGGGCAAACAGTTATTGATCACTGGTATGATAGCAATTACATAAGGGTTGCGGGCTGGAGCCTCCTAAACCCAGACACAGGTGAGGTAAAGCAGGTTGTGCTTCAGCTAGACAGCAACAACCTGCATATGGAGGGCTACGCACATGCGATCTACATTGGGCAGGCCCCAGCTGAGAAGATGAGTAGGTTGAGGCTCTACGTCGTGAGCATAGTTAATGGTGCTCCCCACGTTGTTGACATATATGACTACAAGTTTGGGTGATTAGGTGTGGAGATTGTGGGAAAAGCGCAAAGCGAGTTGCTAACCACAGTCGCACTGATTGGTCTCGCCCTTGTCATAGGCATTGCCATGATCAGCCTCGTCGGCTCAACAGTTTCTAGCTATAGAGAGCAAGCGTTACTAATTAATACACTGAACTCTGAGATTAGCAACACATTTGTAAACCTCGTTACCTACGATGATACTAGGGGTAGGCTATGGCTCTTGCTGAAGAGGTTAGATGGCTCAAGAACAGACTTCTTCATAGCTATTGCCGCAGATACGCAGTACCTGCAGTGCAGTTCAGTACAGTACTTCAACCCTGCGGCAGACACCAACGGCATTATGTGTGATGAGAGTGGCGACTGCCCCTCTGCACAGCAGTTTAGGCTAGGGGATCCGAAGGGGATTTACGTGCCCTATGGTGGTAGCATCACAACCCTTGCAGACTTCATTAGGGCCAGGGACTATGGCATTTCTACAGCGAGTTACGTGCCTATATGCACTGTTAGAAATGTCTGCAACCTTGCATCAATACCTGGGCTTTGCACTAGCAACACTATATTTAGGGTTTCTCTACCGATAGGTGTGAAAATGGTCAGGGTTTTCATCTTCACTCTGTTTAGCAACAACCTATACCTTGTGAATGTGTATGAGGTGAGAATCTCGTGAGAAGAGGGCAGGGCAACATAATCATAGTAGCGGTCTTCGCAACACTCTTCCTAGGCTTCATACTGCCTCTATCAGCATACCTCTACACGTCATACACTAGCAACGTAAGGGAGTCTTATAGTACGAAGCTCTCTGATGTGGTTATAGGGGTTGCTCAAAGAGCCTCAGAACAAGTGCTAGCAGTATTCAATGAAACTAGCTCAGGGCTCCTCATAGTGAACCACGGTGGGAAGCAGCTAGACATAGAGAGTGTAGTGGCTCTCATAGTGTGTAGCGAAGAGGGTGTGAGGACCGTGAGTGTAAAGCCTAGTGAAACCACCATTCCCTCAGGGTATCAAAGAGAGCTTAACTTAAGTAAGTCACTTGAGCCAGCACTCCAAGGCTGTGTAAACCCAAGTACTGTAGCACTATACATTGTAACCCGGCTTGGAGCAGTAATACCAGCTGAGATAGCCTCCCCAAGAATTATACAGTCACCACAAGAACCAGGCACAGGCATTGGTATTGTAAGGGGGGCAGGGGAGAAGATAATCACAGCACTTCCCATGCCAATAACCAGTGCTGACCAAGTGTGGAACCTATCACTACTCCAAGCCAAGGGATTCACAATAGCAACGCTAGACAGTATGACAAACCCAACAAGACTAGTCATAGATAGCACGACGACTGCATCAAAGGGAATGAGTGGCTCATATGTGTGGGGTCTTAGAAGCACATCTTCTGGGAGTATAACTGTGAACATAGGTACTGTGTACAATCTATGGTTTGGCTACGACCCTAGAAACACTTCAAAATACAACATAATGTTTACAACACTTGGCTACAGCCCCTGCTCAAGCTCAACACTATCCAGAGTTAAGATATATGGGTTCAGAAGTGCAGATTCTAGAGGTGTACTACGAATTGGCAATACATGGGTAAGTGAACCAAGTCAAGATGTAGCAGACTACACGTTTTTGTCTGCATATGCAAGTACAGGTCTCTACTTGAGTGGAACAGCAGATAGAATTGAGGTGTACTGCAGGGACGGAACTGAGGAGACTAACTACAACCCCTACACCATGATCATGAACACTGTAGAGAGCAGGGGATTCGCAGGCATACTCTTCACAACAATTGACAGGAGCTTCAGGTCATCTCTATCAAGCACACCTGACGGCGGTACTAGTGGACTTGACTACTCTGCAAAGTCCTTTGCTCTAATATACAACTACTCAATATCTAGTAAGCAGTACACAGCTGTAGCTATAGCTGTTAACTATAGGTTTCACGATGCTGAGGGTCGTGATGCTGAGGGCACAAAGAACGACTTACCCATAATGTTTGTGGGGCTTGTGTACAGGGATGGCAATGTGTTTAGGGTGTATTCCTACAGGAGCTTCACGTTTAGGGAGTTGACTAGGTATGAGGACACCTACCCACCAACAGCACAAGCGCAGAGTGCTGTTGTGTTCATACCGTTGCAGCAGGGTGTTGATAGGGAGTTTTACGTGTTTATAGCGTTTCAAGATCCCTATAACTACTTGAGAGACGGTTCAAGCTACTATGACTGTGTAGAGCTTACGCTGTACATAGAGAACCTGTCTATACTGCCCTACAGGTGATTGCGATGGTAGTAAGGTGTGTAGTTGTCTGTAGGAGAGGTGTTGGAGAGGCTGTGGCAGCTACTATAGCGTTTGCATTGCTATCCATAGCCCTAGCCTATGTGATTCTCAACGCTGTCCCTCTGCTAAGCAACGCCCCTTCTACAGCTACTGGCGCAGTTCTTGGTGGTGTAGAGCAGCTTGTGGTGATAATGCGCAAAGATACGGTACTAGAGGTGGTGAACGTCGGGTCTGCGCCTGCAAAGGTAGAGGGGGTTGTAGTAGTTAACTCAAGTGGTGACATAGTTGTGATGAGTATTGCTAGTAGCGGTATTTGCACTTCTACACCATCAGGTGTTGCTGTGCCTGGGAGTAGCATCTTTGTAGTATGTAACTCGACAGGCGTAGTTGACTACAAACCTGTTGGGGTTGTGACGGAGGGTGGCAGGGTTTTCGCAATTAGCTCTAGAATTGAGGCGTATGCTGAGAAGGCTACTGGAATCCCCATAATAGTGCTTTATGGCGGAGTAAAGGTTAGTAGCACTAGTACGTTAGTGGAACTGCTTTACGACAGAAGCATGCTCTATTCCAATGCTATCAACACCACCATGCCCATGACGCTAAGCATAGACAGTAGTAGCACCTCTATGAGTGCTAGAGTTAATGCCTCTCTAGTCATAGTAGGGCTTAACCCTATTAGCAACAAGCTCAACCTGTTGGCCATAGGCTTCGGCGCTTCTGGGAACTATGTCTATGACGGTAGGACAAATGTGAGCCTTGCGAGAGCCGGTGCCTTGAGGTATAGGCTAAAGGTAGAGGGCTTTGCAGGTACTCTGCAAATAAACAATGCTGATGCAAGTCCAGGGATATACCCATGCTATATAAACACTGGTAAGCAGTGTAGGGTTACAATGACTGGCACTGCTGACGCCATTAAGCTCTATACAAACACCACTAGCACAGCTCCGCAAGTCACTGGCTTAGACCCCTACCTCTTTGTTGGGGATATAGATGCTGATAACAACACTGAAACAATTTTCATAACCCAGGACTTTACAGTGGGCAGAAGCAGTACTTTTAATGACATTAATCCGCAGTTTGGGCAACGACTAGCCCTAGACTCCTCACTAAAACCAGTAAGGCTTATTGTTGGTACTGTCAGAGGCTCGCAGTATTCAACAGCAGTGCTCAGCATAAGGTTTTTCTACTGGGACAACTCTCAAGATGATGTAAGTGACAATGACAATAGGGTTATAATGAGAGCTGGGCTCGTAGACCCTGTCACAGGTGATGTGAGATACAGTGTCTCTTTGAGCTACTACGAGCTGTGTAGATATAGAAACGTAGTGCCCTTCCAAGTATCCTACATAGCGAAGGACTTCTTAGTGTACATACCCAACGAGGACAAGGAGTTTCAGATATTTGTAGAGCTTGTGGACCCCTATTCAAATACTGGGTACAGAAATGATGCAGACATACTGCTCGGCTTATCATATGTAGGTATGACGCTAACCAGTAGGTGATGATAATGATGAGGCCTCTGAGAAGAGGAGTCTCAACACTGATACTAGCATTCCTAGTTGCAACAGTTATTCTCAGTATCTTCACATACCTCGTGCTATCAATGGCTAGAGCCACACAGACAACAATAACAGGGCTTAGAAGTGTTATAGAGTATAGCTACAAGGCAAACCCCTACAGTCTAATACTAAATGAAACGATGGGGGCTAAGGCACTACGTAACTTAGGTGGTAGTGATCTGATTATAGACAAGGTCGTTGTTAGAAATAGAGCTGAAGGCTCGCTACAAATTCTAACTCCTGCAGAGGCTGGCTGTCCAAGCAATGTTGTAAAAGCGGGCTCAGAATTACAATGCATACCGCCATACTATGACTACGACTTTGTCGCTGTCATAAACACTGAGGGAGTTGTTATAAACATATACAGGCCCATGATCAGGGCAAGAGTAATAAACACAACAACAGTGCGCCTAATAGCCATAACATTTGATGTGGTGTCTCCGACAGATCTAGTCGAGCAGTTTGATGTCCCACCAAACCTTGTGGCAAAGCCCTATACAAATAACCCAAGCGTCTTGGGGATGAGATCTGGGGGGCAGCTCCTGCTCCTACCACCTGGCCAGGAGTCGGAGCTCTACAACGAATCGATATATACAGAGCCAGGGCAACCCCTACCATTTGGTGTTGCCATAGTTGGCTACGACCCTAGCTGGGTACTGGAAAACAGATCAGGGATAAGAACGCCAACGAGGTTCTCACTACTGTTAGCAGGACCTAAGAGCCAGGGCATAGGATTTAGAGCTGGCAACAGGCGGATATCCCTTGCTGAAAACGGTTGGAGGGTCCTCATAAATAACTTCACAGGGTATATAAAGATTTGGAGGGGGGACCAGGTGATAGCATGCTCATCAACAAACCAGCAGGACTGTAGCGGCGTCTCGCTACCAGCTGTAGGCTTTTGGTACTACGGGATCGACTCAGGGCTTAACCTAAAAATAGAGTTTAACGGGGTTGCAGGCTACGTAGCAAACTTCATGAGGATGTCATCTTCGCAAAGCCCTACAAGAGAGACAAGCTACTATCCATACATATACGTGGGGGACGTTGACGGAAATGGTGTGAACGATATTGTCTTAGTAACAGAGGATGTTTATTATGGGGGCCGCGATAAGATTAATGATTTGTGGCCAGGGGAGAGAGGCGCGCCAAATGATTATAGTGATTACAGCACGCAGCCGCTTGTGCTAAGGCTTCTGCAGATAGGGGAGGCCCTGGGTAACGAGGATGGCTCTATAGACGGCTCTGAGTACTCTGGGGTTCTTCTCTTCATGAATATACTGTTTCACGACAACTCTTACCCGGATGTTAACCAGCTTGAGGATATTGATAGGACGGACTGGGTTTTGAGGGTTGTTCTCCTAGATGATAAAGGGAATGAGTACATCGTTAGGGAGTATAGGTATCAGGAGATCTGCAACTACCACAAAACCTATGTGACAGACTTTGGTAGAGACAACTACTTTGTAAAGCTATCGCAAACAGTATATGTATCAATACCAGGGGCTGGTAGGTACTGGATAGCAGTAGTGCTTCAAGACCCTTACCAAAGTGGTAACACAAATGATGCGGATCTCACTGTTGGCGTTGAGATCATAGGGGCAATACCCTTCTATCGCTAATAAGTTACATTCAAACTTTTATGATTTTTGCTGCAGCTTTCCTCAGCCTATTCATTACGGCTAGGCCAAGCCCCTTTTCCTCAACACCCTCTATAATCGCTAAGTTAGCGCCAATAGAGTCCAGCTCTCTCAGCACCTTGAAGAGGTTTTTCGCAACTTCAAAGAGGTTTTCTCTTGAGCCGTATGTGATTAGCTTAGCTGCTGCGAGTTTTAAGCTCTTCGCAGTCTCCCTGGAGACCACGATGACGAGCTTCTCACTACTCCTCCCCAGCTTCTCCACAAGGCTCTCAATAACCTTGGTAGGGTTAGGGCTTTCCACAAGCACTATTGGGGTTTCTGGAGAATAGTGCTTGTACTTCATCCCCGGTGCCAGTGCCTCTTCATACTCTTGCAAGCCCCTTGCCTGCTCTGGTACAGCAATTTCCTGCCTCAGCACCTCAACAAGCTTCTCTACGGGTAGGGCTCCTGGCCTCAGAACCCTGTAGGGCTTTGCTGTAGTGTCTATAATTGTAGACTCTACTCCGTATAGAGTCTCCCCAGCATCTATAATTGCGTCTACTCTTCCAAACATGTCCACCATTACGTGAAAGCCTGTTGTCGGGCTTGGCCTTCCAGAGATGTTTGCACTAGGCGCTGCTATTGGCCCTGCGCACTCTATTAGCTTTAATGCCACTGGGTGTGCAGGCATTCTCACAGCTACTGTTAATAGCCCTGCTGTAACCTCCTTGGCTACGCAAGGGCCTTTCCTTAGGAGCACTGTGAAGGGCCCTGGCCAAAGGGTCTTAACAGCATCTAGCACATCCTCAGGAATACCCTCAGCAACCTCATAGAGTTGCCCAAGCTTAGCTATGTGCACTATCAGTGGATTGTCGGCAGGCCTCCCCTTAGCGAGGAAAATCTTCTTAACAGCCTCCCCATTGGGGGCAAGTGCTCCGAGGCCGTAGACAGTCTCTGTTGGAAAAGCGACTATCCCCCCGCTCCTCAGAATCTCGCAGCAGTGCTCTAAAGCCTTTTGATTAGGGTTCAGGGGGTCGACATGGAAAACCCTGGTAATGGTCATGGAGGCTCAATCCACCCCAATTTAGCAGAGAGCTCAAGCGCTTCCCCAAGGCTCTTTACCACAGGTATCCCCAGCGCCTCTAGGTCCTCGGTAATGTAATCAGTATCGCTAACCCTATCACATGTGCCTCCCCTCAGCACGACAACAGCCTTAGCGCCGTTAACGTAGGCCGCAAAACCGTCCAAGACCTTGTCCCCTATGAAAAGCACCTCACTGGGCTCCACCCCCAGGGTTTTCATGGCTTTTGCCACTTGCTCAACCCTATTCCTAGCGCTCTCCCTAGCTAACACCACCTTTGCACAGCTGCTCAGCCCAAGCTTGTTCAGAAGAGCATCAGCAGCCTCTCTACACTGCATAGTGACAAACCCTAGTGAATACCTTTTGCACAGCTTCTTAACTAAATTAGGTGAGTCATCTAGGATAACCAGGCTACTCACAGCCCTTAGCTCTAGCTCCCTCAGAACTCTGTGCACCCTCAAAAAAGACTCTGTTCCATGGCACTTGTAGACAAAGCCCAGAAAGCTGTTAGCAGAGCAGCTCTCAACCTGAACAAGCCTTAGAATGCCACCCCAGTCAATAGGGAGTAGTGCGAGAGTCCCATCAATATCGAAAAGCACTGTGCTAACAGCCATGGAGAGGCACCTAGCCTAGAAGAAGTGTTTTCTGAGAAAGGTAAATAGGCTTTGAGTAGCAAACGCTACTCTAGCTTCCTCACACCAACTCTTGCAGACGCTACAAACCTCTCTACCTCAACCCTTGTGGGAGCTGATTGAGCGCCAAACCTAGTAATCTTTATTGCAGCAGCTGCGTTTGCAAATAAGCATGCTTCATCTATTCCCCTACCCTCCGCAAGAGCTACTGCAAGAGCAGCTGTAAAAACATCGCCTGCACCAGTTGTATCCACAACTGGGGAGACCTCAAAGGCGGGTATGTGAACAGCACTATTCTGTGTCACAGCAAGTGCCCCACCCCTACCTAGCGTTACCACAACACTCTTCACACCCCTGTCCACAAGTGCCTGAGCCATTTTCACAACATCGCTTAACCCCATGCTCTGACTCTGAGACTGCTTACCCTCTGCAAGCATAGCGAGCTCAACTCTATTCGGCGTCATGACGTGCACATACCTATAGACCTCCTCTGGAAGGGGCTTAGCTGGGGCAGGGTTGAGCACAACTACAGCACCTGATTCCCAAGCCCTCCTAGCAGCATAAACAACAGTCTCTATAGGTATTTCGAGCTGGAGGAGCAGGGCTTGTGAGGCTCTTATTGCTTGCGTCGCCCTGTCAACATCCTCTGTGGAAACCCTGCTGTCAGTGCCTGGCGCAACAGCGATCATGTTCTCCCCCCTTGAATTGAGTAAAATGAATGCTACGCCAGTATGCGTTGATTGATCTACAGTAACGTAGCTAACGTCAACATTGTTGCTCCTAAGGTTCTCTAAAAGCATTGGCCCTATAAAATCGTTACCAACTCTACCAACAAAAAACACCTTTGCGCCCAGTCTTGCTGCTGCAACTGCTTGGTTAGCCCCCTTACCCCCTGGGTGCATCTTAAACTCATATCCTATGACTGTCTCATCCTCTTTTGGGAGCTTTGGTAAGTGGATGTAGAAATCCATGTGAATACTTCCAACAACTGTTACAGTTGGGTTCAATAATGCGCACCAAGCAATACTTATATTACCAAAATAAAAGTTTTAATACTAAAACTGCTTGTGGTGAGCTCATGAAAAAGCTCCTTACGTGGGTAATACTTTGGGCGCTCTGCTTCCATGCACTCACATCTGTGGTGGCTAGCCACAGTATGCAGGTCTCTACAGCACTTGTAAAAGAAAGCATTGTGTATTTCAATGCTGTAGAAGAGCTTGGGTACGTGAAGGGCGCTGGCTGTGAAATTGAAAATGTTTTTTGGAATATCAAAGCGGCTTTAGTTCTATGCCCTAGTGGAGCTGAGGAGGCTTTGAGGAGTGCTGGGCTTTACACAGCTCCAAACATCAATGTCTCTATAAGCTCAACCCTAGCCTCATTCAGAGTCCTGGGCCCTGTAAATAAGGTGGCGCAGGCTAGTGGCTGGCACACAAACACCTCATATGCTTGGTCCTGGGCTGTCTCAAGAGTGGGGGCGGATCTTGTTTGGAGGTACTTCAACACTTTAGGGAGTGGTGTTACGATAGCTCTGCTGGACACAGGTATAGACCCAACACACCCACTCATAGCGGGGAAGCTTGGTGGTTGGATAGAGTTTGATAGGAAGGGCAAGCCCATTTGCTCAGAGCCTCGCGACACCTATGGTCATGGGACCTGGGTTGCGAGCATAGCAGTGGGTGGTGATGGCAAGAGCTATGTGTTTGGTGTTGCCCCCAGCGCAAAGGTGATAGTAGCGCTTGTGCTACCAGCAGGCTACGGCACAGCAGCACAAGTGCTAGCAGGCTTGGACTGGGCTCTTAAACCAGTTGACTGTATGGGCAACCCGATTGATGTTGGCAGAGTGGCTGTGGTATCCATGAGCTTTGGCTCTAGCGGAAACTACTCTAATGTGTTTCTCCCAGCCATAGCAAAGCTTATACAGAGTGGCATAGTCCCTGTAGCGGCAATAGGTAACGATGGCCCCTATACATCTTCTAACCCGGGGAACATATGGGGTGTTATAGGGGTTGGGGCAACGGATTTCAATGATGATGTAGCGTGGTTCAGTAGCTATGAGGAGGTTGAGTGGCCAGAGCCTCCAGCAACATGGCCATTTGGAGGGCGGTACCCCAAAACCTATGCAAAACCCGACTTAGTTGCACCAGGGGTTGATGTTCCTGGTGCTTGGCCAGGCGAGCTAATTGCAATTGGTAGTGGCACAAGCGCGTCAACACCAATTGTAGCTGCTGTAGCTGGGATTGTGAGCAAAATCATCTATGAAAGGGGTTTGAGGGGAGCGGAGCTAGTTTCAAAGGTCTACAGCACTTTGACTGAGTCAGCAGAAGAGCTCTCCTCTACTGGGGCTGGTCATGGGCTTGTAAACGCATTTAAGGCTATTGCAAAGGCCCTGGGCTACGCAGTTGAGGAGCTTAAGATGTACACTTACCCAGCATATGCAACACCCTTATCATCAGTAGGGCTAGTTGTGCAGGGCTTGCGCGAGGAGCTTCAGCTCTCCATACACATTGCAGGTGTTGAGGTGTTCAGAGGTGAGGTTAGCCCTGAGAATGTTGTGAAAGTTATTGTACCCCCAACGCACCATAAGGGTAACGAGGTCTTCGCCGTTAGCTTAAAGGGTAGCACTGTTTACTACGCTAAAACACTTCTCTATGTAAACCCAGTTCTACTTGTGAGAAATGCTAATGTGTCTGCAGGTGCAAGCCTAGATGTAGCTGTGCTGGGCATAGGCATAGGGGATCTGATAACACTTAAGCTAGGTGGCAACATAATGTGCTTAGACACCTCTAACCTTAGGGGAGGGTATGAGGTGAGTATCGTAACACCCTATGCGGCTAGCGGCTGGTACGATCTAGTGCTATACGACTTCTCAAACCCCACGATAACACTATCCACTCAGCTCTACATAACTACCCCAAAGCCTGTGAGGGAGGTGAGTGTTGAGGTGAAGTACAGCATGCTCCCATTATTTGTGAAGGTGAGCGAGTACTATGTATCTGGTGTAGAGGGTTACATAGACGTGTGCTCACCTCTAAACATCTCCCTACATGAGCTAGCGATAGAGAGTGTGGTGAAAGGTAGCGCAAGGGTGTGGGTAGTCAATGTAAGCACCCTGGCAAGTGGTGTGCTCAGGGTGTGGATAAAGCCAGAGCTGCTCAATACAACAGAAGCAGAGGTTGTAGCTCTCCTAAAGCTCTATGTGAATAACACCTTTGTGTCTTACCCAGTAGTCCTAAGTATAGTTGCTCAGAAGCCCTTGGAGGACGAGATCACCGTGCATGAAGAGCTTAGAGGAGCTATTAGAGGTCTAAATGAATCAGTAAGTAGGTTGAGTAGCAAAAGCGAGGAGCTTTCAAAGAGCCTCGACAGGCTAAAGGACTTGGTGAGCAGTGTTAATAGTAGTGTAGAGGAGCTTGAGAGCAGGGCTTCAGAAGAGTTGAGAGATGTAAATAATAGAGTGCAGCTGTTGAGCTACATAGCAGTAGCATCACTATCACTATCCATTGTGACAGCAATACTGACGCTCACACAGATGAGAAAAAGAAGAGTGCAGCCCCTAAGCTAAGGCGAGAGGAGAGAGCGCACTTCACCTTCACACATCAAGCATTTTTATTTCTTACTCAGGTGGTGAAGCATGCACTAGAGGAGTAGGGTGCCTCCCCTCTGCACTTCAGCTTGCCTCAGCGAGCTATCTTCAACATATAGCAGGGTTCCGCTAGCCCTAGATCTGATGCAGAGCCTGTTGCCAGCATTGGTAAGCTCTATTGGGTGTGGTGGGAGTATGTACTCCTTCAGCCCTATCACTGCCTTACCGTTTTGCAGCGGTGCAAAGATTATGACCTCAGCCTCTAGCTCTTTTAGTGAGACCCTCAGCCTATCCCTAGCTGATGCAACGCCCCACTTTCCTGAGAACACCATGTAGTATGCGTAGAGCTGTTCTTCCACAGGGTGGGGGAGGAACTCTAGCGACACCTCATCCTCTATCTCAACACCCTCTCTATTCACATTCATTAAAGCTACAGCATGTGCATGCCTAGACCTAGAGGCTATCTTTAGCAACACTCTCTCGTTGTATGGATCCCTAAACAGTATGTCCCTTGTTGGGAGGCCTGGCTCATCAACTCTCACAACCTCTCCACTTGGAAGCACAATCATTTTTAGTAAACCAAGGTCTGCTTTCCCAGGGTGTCTATCAGTTATGTACACAGGCCCCCCGCTAAACACTCTAGCTGTAGCGTGTATCTTGGCGTAGGGGTCGTAGGAAATCCACATGTCGTAGTCTGGGTAGGCTAAGTGACTAAAGAATAGGGAGTTGTATACACTGAAAATGGTGTGGAGCTTTGCATCTGCTTTCCAAAACGGTATGTAGTCTATTGAAACCCTCATTGAGTTGCTAGCGAAGTAGTTACTGTAGTCCTCTGGTGCCATGGACATGCAGTTCAGGATGTCCAGGCCATTCACTTGTGTTGCTAGCTGTAGAGCTAGCTGAATGTTTCTAGAGGCTTCAGCAGCAGTGTAAAGCCCTTGGTACAGTGCGTGTATAGCCCACTGGTTATCGACCTTGACAAAGTCGAAGCCCTGGCTCTTAACCCACCTATGGAAGGCTGTGTAGAGCTCTACAGCCTTGTCTAGCTGAGGTGGTGGTACAAGGGAGTCAGCAACAGGGTTTTTATAGCCCTCTACCCCAAGCTCCTCAGCAACAGGCTTTTCAAAACCACTCCAGTGAATGTTTATAGTGTGCCACAAACCTGTTAACTCTATGCCTAGCCTCCTGAGCTCTTCAACAGTTTTTCTAAGCCCCTCGGGAAACTTCTTCTCACTAGCTCCTAGCTCAGCTAAGACCCTTGAGAACCACTGACCTCCCTTAAAAACCTCCTTCTGCCACCCATCATCAACAATAACCCACTTTATGGGCACGCCCCTCTCAATCAAGCCCTTCACAATGCTCACGACATTCTCGTGGCTCAAATCCTCTGTGAGAAGGGCGTTCCATGAGCACCAGCCGAGGTACCTAAGGTACGCAGGCTCTTTCTTACACCTCCTTAGCTTCACAGGAAGAGCTGTAGAAGCTCTCTCAACAGCCTTCTCAACAGCCTTATATGGGTCTTTATCAAAAGCAAGAGTTGCCACAACACTCCTCTTAATGCTTGTTCTCTGAGAACCTGCAAAAAGCTTTACCCTCAGCTCTTCACCAATGTAAGCTGTTAGATCACCACTGCTCCAAGTAGCAACTGCTCCAAACACGTCGCCTAGGTCCAGTAGGGCGAGTATTGTGTAAGGGGGTATAGAGCTAGGGGTTGCTGTGAATGGGTAGGTCCAGCAGGGGAACCCCCTTACAAAGTCAAAGTGGCTTATATCGCTAACCCTAGGTGGGTATGCGGGGGCATCAGAAGGTTTTTCAACACTAGGCCTCCTGTCGACAGCCAAGGCGTTGTAGTACCCAAATGCGTTGGTGTAAACAGATGCAAAGCCAGGGTGCAGGGATAGGGATAAGACCCTTTCAACACCCTTTACACTTAGTGAAAAGCCTCCGATGAATAAGCCGTTTAGCGGGACAGGGGAAGAGACCTCGATAGCTACAACACCATTACTAACTGTGAGAAGCATTTTTGCAGGGCCGCAAGCAAAGCTCACCACCCCCTCCTCAGAGGCACTACTACACAGAGCTGTAGAGCCATCGGCAAACACTAAAAAGAGGTCTTTAATCAAAACCTCAACGCCATCAACACCAATTCTCATGGCCGTCACCCAAGCCCCTGTGCAAGAAGGTAAGTGCATGTTCTCAGAATAAGAGTCTTTAGTTAGGAGTGTAGCTAATGAACAGAGTTTCTAGAGCTTATTGTAACGACCCCAACAACCTATAGCTATTTAGCACCTAGTGTACTGTACACATGCTGAGGGCAGAGCCCTGTGTTAAAGCAGTGCACAAGTGGGTGTTTCACAGAGGCTATTGACTTTAGGAAGACGCTTAGCGTTTACAACCTTTGCTACTGGCTCAATGACTTGCAAGCCTACGTGTTTCTAGATAGTAACGCTGTTGCAGTTGTTGATGTTAGTGGCTGCTTCAAGATATATGCTGAGGACTGTGGAGGAGATCTCGTGAAGAAGCTTAGATGGGTCTTGGGTGTGGATGAAAACCTAGAGGAGTTTTTCACTATAGCACGTAAAGACAGGCTTCTAAAAGGCTTTGCAGAAGAGTTTAGAGGCTGGAGACCTAGGGCTTCAAGCCTCTGGTGGGCTCTACTCGTTGCACACTGTCAAAAAGCTACCACATTTAAGCAGGGGTGGGGGATTCTGCACAGAATTGTGAATAACTATGGGAGGGGAGTCTTTGTTGAGGGCAAGAGGCTCTTGAGGCCCCCTAAGCCAGAGGAGGTGCTACAAGAACCTGAGAAGCTTATTAAGAGTGGTGTGGGCTTTAGAGCTGAGGGAATTTTAAAGACGGCAGAAGCTCTTGCTAGCGGAGCTCTTGATTCTGAGAAGCTGAGTGCAATGCTCGATAGCGACGTAGAGAGGCAGCTACTACAACTACCGCATGTCGGAAGCTATGTAGCTAGGCTGGCAATGATCTTAGCGTTTAGGAGGTACAGCCTTCCGCCAGTGGATAGGTGGGTCACAGCCTTAGTCTCAAAGGTTTATGGAGTTGCGCGTAAGGCGAGCACTGTGGAAGCATTTTTAAAGTCTAAGTGGGGCAGGTGGGCAGGGCTAGCAGTCTACGCAATGACCATAGCCCTGGATGCGCAGCCCCTTTCAATAGCGTTGAAGAGGGTTGAGGAAGGAGCGACAACGCCTAAAAAAGGTGTAGAGCCCTCGCCACTAAACATGGCGGCTTTCTGCAGGGGTTAGGGGCTCAGCATGTGCAATTCTCATCACTTGTCAGAGCTTAAGCCCATCATCACACTGTCTGCGGCTCCTCAAGGAGCTTCTCAACATCTATGCCCTCTCTATAGAGTATGGACCTAGCGGCTATAACACCTGTTGCTGCAGCAACGTTCATCCCCCTTGAGAGCCCAACACCATCTCCAGCTACAAACACGTTCTTAACTGTGGTCTCTAACTCTCTTGTCACTCTAGCTTTAATGCTGTAGAACTTTATTTCAGGTGCGTAGAGCAGGGTCTGCGAAGAGGCAATGCCAGGCATTACTATGTCCAGCTTCTTGAGGGCTTCTATGATGTTTACAACAACTCTGTAGGGGTAGGCCATGGCTATGTCCCCTGGTGTGACTGTTTTTAGCGTGGGATCCACAACGCTTCTCTCAATTCTCGTCCACGTGCTCCTCCTCCCAGCCTCTAAGTCACCAAACCTCTGTATGATAGGCCTGCCTCCACCAAGCTTAGTTGCTAGTCGCGCAATGCTCTTGCCATAGGCGACAGTGTCCTCAAAGGGGTCTGTAAGCCTTACTGTTATGAGTAAGGCAAAGTTTGTGTTCTTAGTCCTTATAGATGCAAAGCTCTCTCCATTTACCCCAACAGAGTCGTCAGGGTACCTCTCCTCAACCACAAGGCCGTTTGGGTTTGTGCAAAAGGTCCTAGCCTTATCATCATAGCTCTTTGTGTACATTATTATCTTTGGGTCTCTAACAAGCTTTGTTATAGGCTCTGTCACGTACGCTGGGACCTCTACCCTAACCCCTATGTCGAGAGGCCCTGGCTCAATGTCTATACCCCTCCTTCTAGCTAGCTGGGAAAACCACTCAGCGCCAACCCTACCAGGGGCTATGATGAGGTAGTTGCCAAGGAGCTTCGCTCTCTGAGCCTCAACCCTTATTAAATTGCCCTCAGGCACTATGTCAACAGCTTCCGTATAGTCGTACACAACCACACCCCTCTCCCTCAGGTAGCTAAGCATGCTTGCAATGACCTTTGGCATGTTCTCAGAGCCTATGAGCCTCTGAGGAGTTGGAACAAACTTTGCACCAGCTTTAGCCGCAAGTCTTTCAAGCTCTGATGCCTGTTCAGAGTCTATTGAGTAGATGTTGTTTGGAGCACCGAACTTCACAAGCACACTATCAATGTAGTGTATGAGCTTCTCAGCCTCTTCCCAACTCCCAAGGAGCTTATCCAAATCCCCTCCAACATCGGGCCTCAGATTCATTGTACCACTGCTAAACGTTATAGCACCACCAACACCTGTCATGACATTGCACGGCTTGCACAGCACACAGTCTCTATCCCTAGCAAGCTTCTTTAGGTTCAGCATTGGGCATGCCCTAAAGGGGTTCCCACTCCCCATTTCTACAACAGCTACTTTAAGCCTACCTAAGCTGTGGGTAGCTAGTTCGTATGCCGCAAAAAGCCCTGCTACCCCACCCCCAACCACAACCACATCATAGCTTTTCTCCAAGGATCACCACCAGAGCCCCAGCTCCCTCCTCCTATCAACAGTGCACAAAACATCCTCGCCAGTACTAATAACCGTTATCGGAACCCCTAGCTCCTTTTCTAAAGCCTCCACCCAGCTCCTAGCCTCCTTAGAGAGCCTGCTCCACTCTCTAACACACTTATCCTGGGGGTACAAAGTGTCCAACTTAGTTAACGCTACTTGTGTAGCAGAGTTTAGCATAATAGCCCTTCTCGCGAGTTGAGTATTGAAAGGTGCGACCCTTCTTCTCCTCCCAGTAACGGTAGCTACCTCAACTAAACTCATCTTCTCTGCCTCTTCTATAGGTAGCTCCCCCTCTAGGGGCCCTCCCCCAACCCTCGTAACATAGGACTTGAAGACCACTACTACATGGTCAACTCTCTTAGGGCCAACCCCAACCTCAGAAGCAAAAGCAGGGGCAGTAGTATCTCTACTCGTGACGTAGGGGTAGGTGCCGTGGTATAGACTTAGAAACGTCCCCTGAACGCCCTCTATGTACACAAGTTCACCTCTATCAAGAGCCTCATTAACCTCCAGAGCCACGTCAGCTAAGTACTCCTTCAAAACCTCAAAGTCCTTCGCTAGCCTAAGCTTCCTCAGAACCCTATCAGCCATGGCGAACCCCACGCCCTGGAGAGTGGAGCCCACGTCTTTAACTAAGAAGGAGTCACTTTTCTCAGCCTCAACATGCCTCTCCTCAATTACACCAGCATTTCTATCCACATATACCCTACCCTTAGCCCCCGTCTCCTCAACCTCTTTAAAAAACACGTCGAGTCTCAGAAGTGCTCCTGCAGCCAGCATTAATTTTGTGGAGCTGTTTACAAAGAATGTGGGTATTAGCCTAAGCCTCCACACCCTGCCATTGAAGCTCACAGTGTGCCCAGCGTTTATAGAGCCGCACCTAACTGCTATTGAGGGCTTGTCGGCTAGGGCTAGGTATGCACCTACCTTGCCCTTGCCCTCATCGCCAAAGAACCCGCCGACAACAATTGCTAGCGGCATCTATGGCACCACCTCATTAGAAAGCACTACTGCTACTTGTCTACACAGAGCTGTGGTGAGGTGTATGTAGGCACTCAATAAAATCCTTTGCTTAGCTCTAGTGCACTACTCACTTATAAGTGTTACATTTAAATATCTGTGAAAAGCCACTCCTTATTGTGAACTTCGTATGCAGCTCAGTACCCATACCTATGGAGAGCTAAGGGATGAGAACCTCATTAGAGAGGCTCATAGACTGCATAACAGCGCTTTTCCTCACGATGCTGTGGACTACCAGGCTTTTGAGAAAATACTGTTTAGGGATCCAAACATAGATGAAGAGCTAATGCTCTTCTCCATAGATGCAAGGGGCTATGCAAGGGCTTTTCTATTTGCAAGTGAGATTGTGCGTGAACCTAAGGAGGCTGTGGATGGATTTAGAGATGTTATGTGGGTCAAGGGCTTTGCTGTAGATGCCTCACTGGGAAAGGGGCTGTGGAGAGAGGTGTTTTTAGACCTCATGAAGGGGCTTGAGAGGCTAGCCAGGGGTAGGGGTAAGAGAGCTGTTGTACTCTACGCTTATCCACCGTTTTACTACATGCCCGGGGTAAACATCCTCTATGAGGACTACCTAGAGCTTTTTGAAGAGCTTGGCTACTCAAAGAGAGAGGAGGCTGTGAACTACTATGTGGACTTAACGCAGTTCTTCTACCCAAGGAGAGTTGCAAGACTTGAGGAGAGGCTTACTAGCGAGGGAGTTGCAATTAGGAGATGCAGAGTTGAGGAAGCAGAGAGCGTGAGCACATGGGCTGGCAAGACCTCTGGCATACCGTTCTGGAGGGTAGAGGTGAGGCTGGCCTTTGAAAACACGCCTCCAACAGTGCTCGTGGCAGAGGCTAGTGGCAAGCTACTTGGGTTCTCAGCCTACTCACCAACAAGAGCAAACCAGTTTGGCCCCATAGGTGTCGACCCCTCGGAGAGGAAGAGAGGGGTTGGGACAGCACTCCTCTTCAAAGCTCTTCAAGAGCTGAAGCTCGCTGGATACACAGAGGCTGTGATACCGTGGACAGAGCACCTCTTTTTCTACACGCAAGTGCCTGGGATACACAGGGTAAACCACTACATAGTAATGGCTAAGAGCATCGCGTAACGAGATAAGCGTCCTGCGCTCAGGCAAGCCCGCCTATCATCACTGCTCAGCTACGACCACACTCATCACACTACCTGGATAGGGATTTCTGTAACCCCGTTTTTGAGTATCCATGCCTTTGCGCTACCGTTCCTCGAATCCACTATAATCCATGGCGTGCTCCAGAGCCTCATACCCTTAATGTCTAGAGCACTTGGGTGTGGTGGTGCTGGGTGGCTGTGTACTAGTGCTACTATATCCAGCCCCTTACCCTCAGCATACTTAAACACTCTGTACATGCACTGTGGGTCTGCAACAAATTCTACTCTAGGGTTTTCTGCAATATTTCTACACTCCACCACCTCGAGAACCCTTGTAACACCCTCCTCAACAACCCCCACAGCTAAGAACACCTTCTCGACCTCAGTGTAAATGCACTCCCTCACCACATACTCAAAGAGGCTCTTGCTTATGGCGATCAACATGGGTGCTCAGCTTAGCTTCATACTAGCTGATACCATCTTAATGTAGCTCCTCACATCGAGGCCCATGGGCTTGCCCAAGAGCCTCTCTGTAAGCCTGCAAAAAGCACATACATCACCAGAGGTCAGCATTCCACAGTGCCTACAAGTATTTATAGCACTTGCCATTTCCTTTCTGTAGAACCCTATGTTCTTAGCAACAGCTCTCGCAAAAGCTATTTTAAAGCCCGGCCTCTTCGCCTCAACACTATTCAGAAACTCCCTAAACTCCTTCTCCAAACTCTCCCCCCTCACTGCGTAGGGGCACCTCTCCTCAACAACTGGAAGGCTGCAAAGGTATGTGTAGAGAGTGGTCTCGCTCTCTGAAACCTCGTAGAGAGGCCTTATCCTCCCAACAAAAAACTCTCCAGACTCTGTCTTAGGACCTAGCTTACCTATCTCACTAAGGCTTTGCAGTACAAAGTTCTTCACAATATATGGCAGCAGGTCGTCGAGGTGGTGGCCAAGGGCTATGGCGTGCGCTTTGAGCTCAACTGCAGCGGCGTTTATCAAATACCTTTTCACTAGACCACAGAGACTGCAAGCAGGTCTCCTGCTTTTAGTAGCTAGCTCAGGTATGCCAGCACCAAGCAGCTCCCCTAAGCTTAGCAGGACTAGGGGTACTTCAAGGTCTTTGCAAAGCTTTTCAGCAGCTTCCCTAGCTTTCCTAGAGTACTCCCCTATTCCAAGATCTATGTGCAGTGCTATAACCTCAAAGCCTAGTTGCTTTGAAAGTGCTGTGAGTATGTGGAGCAGGGCGGCGCTGTCCTTGCCACCTGAGATAGCCACCAGAATCCTCCAGCCTTTTTTCACAAGCCTGTACCTTTCAATCGCTTTCAAAACCCTCTTACAGATAAACTCCGTGAAGTGCTTTCTGCAGAGCCTTAGCTTAGCGTAGCGCACAACTGTAACAGCGGGCTCTTCACAAAGAGAGCACTTTAAAACTTTCCCACTGCTCATCTTGTGCAACAGGTGTTAAACTGTTGACCAGCTTATAAGCATCTTAGAAATGTACTCTCTTGCTCTCGAGGTATAGAGTTGAACAGCGTTCACAATATCGCTGAAGCTTATGGCGGGACACTCCTCGTTGCAAACTCTGTGAAGAAAAGAGTTTCTCACGCATCTGAGAGCTCTGAAAGCTCTCTTCAGCTCTCTATACTCATCCCCAGATAGAGCACCCTCCCTCCTAAGAATAGCTAGGGCTTTACTAACCCTCCTCTTAGATGACATCCTGCAGAGAAGCCTCCTCAACTTTCTCTCGCCAGAAACCTCTATAACCTCTGCAGAAATCTTCTCTACATACGTGTAGAGGAAGATGGCCTTCAGGGGCTCGCCAAAATCCTGTAGGAGAGCTATGTTAAGCAGGGCCTCCAATTCCTCACGAGGGGTGTGCGTAAAATTCAGGGAACTCACCAAATCCATTCTGTAGCACTAAGTAGGACTTAAGGCTATTCAAAATTTTTAAGTGCTGAGGCAAAAAGCACCCCAAGATTTAGATGTCTGCTCTTCTAATTCTTGATAGAATTCTTGACACAAGCACCTCTGTCAAAGGCTTTACATCTGGCATTACAACTCCTAACCTCTTATGCAGTGAGGAAGAGTACATCTGCAAAACCTTTTTCACAGCAACCTCGCTTACACCAGTTACAGCAGGAATCTGATTAACAGGCAGCCCCAGGTCTAGAAATGTAAAGAGCACTAAGTCCACGTCCTCATACTTTACACCAATCTCTTCCTCAGCTAAGTGGTTTTGCCAAAGCCTTGGAGAACTAGGCTTCTCCACAATCCTCTTTGGAACCCCGATGTGCGCTGCAAACCTCCTCACCTGGGACTTGAACAACACTGTTAGGGGGGCAACATCAGCAGCCCCATCCCCATACTTTGTGAAGTATCCTAGCAGGTACTCACTCCTATCGCTTGCCCCAAGAACAAGCATGTCTAGGGCATTTGCGTAATAGTAGAGGATGCACATCCTTATCCTAGCGCGCAGATTGCCTAGCGCTACTCTATCAACGCGCTTGCTAGCGGTGGGCATGCTCTCAACAAAGGAGCGCACAATATTCGATATCTCAACAAACTCATACCTACCCCCAAAGCTCTTCACTAAATCCACAGCATCATCAACATCCTCAGCGGGGGTGACATCCCTATCAGGCATTATTATTGCCAGCACCCTCTCCACACCAACACTCCTTACAGCTAGTGCGTAGGCAGTCGCAGAATCCACACCACCACTTACACCAACAACAAAACCAGCCTTGCCGGACGCCTTCAAGACGCTCTTCAGGAAGTTTGATAGGTAGCTCTCAACAGATGTGTAATCAAGGTTCAAAAGCTCTTCTAGTGTTATCCTTACACTCACCGTGCTACACCTAAAAATGCTCTAGGGCTCTATCTCTATAATAATCTTTCTCCTATGCTCGCTAACCCCTTTTAGCGAAGATACAAAGCCCTCTATAGTTGACCTCAGGGCTCTTTTCACAAAGGGGTTTAGCGGAACGCTCTTACCATCTACAACAAGCCTCACCTCTGAGACGACGGGGCACCAGCTGGTTTTACCCATTGCAAACGCTTTTGCAAAGGCTCTGCAAGTCTCAAAGCCACAATACCTGCAGTTGGCTTTAGGTGTTTGGCTCTCTATAAACTCCAGGGCCCTGCTCTCAATGAGGTCTGCAATCCTCTCAACATCGTTAAATGTGAAGAGCTGTACTGTGTGCCCATCCACTTTAAGCCCTTGCGCAAACCCCTCTACACTCTCTCTAACTACAGCGCACACAACATTCCTCACACCCCTACTCAGCTCCCCCACCTCCTTCAGATCCTCAGCAACAATCACAGCATCACCTATGTCAGAACCCCTAAACCCCTCAACAACAACAATAGGTGTACTTACAGAGCTCAGAGCGTGCTTTAAGTCATCCACCCACTTAGTCATGAGTATAGCCCCGCCCCTCTCTGACGACAGAACCACGACATCTGCACCAGCATCTCTATACACAGAGCTGTCCTTGTCAGCAACATCAACATCCCCATGGACATGCTTCACTACGCCAACAACATATCCCCTCAACTTTAGCTTTGCAATCACTTGAGAGGCTATAGATGTCTTCCCCTTTCTCCTACCAACAGCAACAAACCTCACGACATAGGGTTCCATAGGGTAGCACCAAAACGGGCGACACCTTATTACTTTTGACTAAAAGCAACATAAACTGTGGTGAAACACAATTTGCTTAGCGACCTAACCCTAGTCTATGCAGTAGCTGTTGTAGGTTCCATACCCCCAGTATTGCTAATAGCAGTACAACTTAAGCATAGAAGAGCAGGGCTAGTAGCAACAGCAGGTATAGGAGCTCTATCATCACTTGCAACATTTGTACTCACCTTCATTACTCCATGGATCCACGCGCAGAGTTATGGCTACACACTATGGGACTCTTGGAAGATGCTTAAAGTAGTTGGTGATGTGTTTGCAAAGGCTGTGGCACTAGCATCAACATTTGCTATTCTTGGGGCCACTCTGTGGCTTGCTGAAGTAAGTGATGGTAGAGAGGTTTTTGCGGTAGCATCACTTGTAGGATTCGTCACAGTCTTAACCTTTATAGCGTTCGCAACTGGGCTAGCAATACTTAGCAACACAACTGTAGAGTCTATAGGCGCTGGTGCATGGGCTTCGCTAGCCTTATTTGCGCTAAACAATGTAGCGACTACAGTGAATAGAAAGCAGAGCACAGCATTGGGTAAGAGGGTTCTTCCACCAAGCTATGTTGAGGAGGAGGATAAGAGTTACGCTGTTGAGAAGATTTTAGAAGAGGCTAGGAAGATCATTTCTAAAAGCTGAAGGCTTTTTACGCTACCCCCTTTATCCCTATGCTGTTTCTAAGTGTTTTTGGTGTTCTCCAGATGCCCTGCCTCACCCACAGGGGTGTTAGCACCTCTGCCAATGCTTTTCAGCTCGTTGTGCAGTACTGAGAGAAATATTATTAGCAGCATTAAGTTTCTTATGAACGCCGCCCACTGGACAGGGGAATCTAGCGTCCATGGCGAATGCGCTACGCGAATGTTGGTATACTTCGATATAAAAGCCCTTAGGTCAAAGTCTTTAAAGAACATCAGCATAATCAAAGCGTTTGCAACATCAGCAATGGCATAGTGTATGAGCGCACTTTGGGGAAGAGCTAGAAGTGCTATGGGGGTCAGCATGATCATCATTTGAGGTGAGAAAACGTAGTTGAAAATTATAGCTGTTGAGAGAGCTAGAAAGGCAACTGTGTACAGCTTTCCTCTGCTACTCACCTCTATTGCGAGTATCGATAGAATTGCCACTGTTGCTAGCGAGAAGAAGAGAATTCTGTGCACAGAGCTATGAATATCTTGTACAAGTGGTAGGTATAGACAGTTCTCACAGTACCATGTTAAATGGTGATTCAGGAAATCGCTAAAGCCCTTTTGGCTCAGTGCTACTGCAATGCCATAGGGGATGGCCGAGGAGATGAGCAGCCCAGCGCTATAGAGCCAAGCTCTGCCTCGAACCTCTTGTGCTTTATACATTTTTTGAAGAAGGTTGTAAAGTATGGCTACGGCTATGAATATGGGTAGCACCTTTGTAGCTATAGCGAGCCCCAGGAGCACTCCTGCTAGTAGTGCTCGCTTCGATGAACTTTCACTCTCTATAAAGAAGTATAGGGACATTACAGTGAATGCTGCAGCAATCACATCCCAGTTATACGTGATGTAGAGCACTGTTGAGGGGAGTACGAAGAAGAGAAGAAGTCTCATAGCGGTGTTCTCTAGCCGCAAAAGCTTGTATAGGTAGACTGTAGTCAGGACACTGAATGCTAGTAGCACCCCTACTTGAATTGCAAAGTGTATTGGAATAACATAGCTTTCTACAACACTTCTGTACTCTAGCAAGTTGCTAGGGGTTTTTATAAAGTGATATGTGTAGAGGTATGCAGTGCATGTTGATAGGTACCAGGTGGCTGCGACTAGAGGAGGGTACTCAAACTTGTAGTCACGATAGGGCACGGGGCACTGAGAAGCACTGTAAAGCCTACCATAAACAAGGTTTTCAATTGCATGCAAGTTGTACCAGTACTCAGACGCCTTACTATGATCTAGAGAACCATATGTTGAGACAGGGTCTAGAAACCTAGGCACAAATACTCCATACACGATATCTGTATAGAGAAGCCCGAGGTTGTCCAGAGGAGAAGGTCTACCAGGGGGGTAGGGCACGTGGATGTAGATAGATAACCCAAGAGAGGCTACAAAAAGCACTACTACAAAAACTCTATACTTACTGCTAATGGAGCTAAACCATTTCTGCAACAAGTCCCTCCACCATCTCACAGTCACAACTACACCTCAGGCAATAAGCTAGGCACATAGTGTTAACTACACTACCTATTAACAGCTATTTTACTTTTAATGCTAATTCATCTACAGCACTATACAAAAATGACTAGCAACACTATACCTCATATAACAGAGGCGAAGGCACACCTTAGTACACATCATATTAGGTAATGTTTGTAAGGCTAAAAACCTTGCAAACAACCTTTGGCTTACTAAGCATTAGCTTATAACTTAAAATCCTTACTCTAGTGTTTTTGAGGTGTTTGGGAGTGAATTTAAAGACCGCGGCCTCTATACTAATAGCTATAGCCATGCTTATAATAGGCTTTGCCTCAGGCTACGCATACACATCAAGAACTGTTGCAACCCCTCCACAAACAGTCACGTACGCATATACTGAGACTAGTTATAAAACTGTTACCTCAGCTATCTATGGGACTACCACTTCTACATTGTTGTATACAACGACATTGCAAGTCCTGTCCACGACTACAAAAATTGAGCATACAACGATAACCACAGCTTACACGGAGACTGTAACACAAGTTGGGACAGTGACTACCACTATGACAACTACTGTGACTCCTCGAAACCAAACTGTCTTGAGGTACCCCTTTGAATCCTCGGCTAGGGTCGATTTTAATGATGATGGTCGCTCAGACATGGTTGTGGAGATCAACCCGTGGAATATGAGAAGTGCTAAGGGTGAGCAGAGGATAGTTATAGATATACCTAAGAAGTCTATTGAGGTCTATGTAAACCTAACAGATGTGAACCCACCTGAGTGGGCAAATGGGTACCCAGAGATTATAATTGGTAGAAAGCCTTGGCACTCATCTTACACCAATGGACTGGGGATCCCCTTCCCAATGAAGGTTAGAGAGGCCACTCCATTCACAATCTCTTTCTACATATGTATAAAGGACCTCCACCCATCAATGAACTTCAACATAGCTGCTGATGCGTGGATCGTTAGAGAGTCTATAGCTGAGTCTCTTGGCAGAGCCCCTGGCAATGGAGACCTAGAGATCATGGTGTGGCTATTCAACCAAAACCTAAACCCAGCAGGAGACAAAGTTGGTGAAGCAACCATACCAATAGTCCTCAACGGGACTATTGTTGAGGCTCAGTGGGAGGTGTGGAGAATGGATAGCGTTTCGTGGGGTGGCTGGCAGTACATAGCGTTTAAGCCTAAGGGGTGGAGGCACACCTGCGGATATGTGGCCTACAACCCAATAGACTTTGTGAAAGCTTCAGCAAACTTCGCAACATTTAACATATCAGACTACTACATACTTGGATGGGAAATAGGCACAGAATGGGGTGCTAGAACATCCAATGGTGTAGCGAGGTTCTCGTGGACACTAAAAGACTTTACAGCAATACTTGGAGCAACTGTTCAAAAACCATAGGGTTTTACTACATCAAAAGTGTTTTTTTCCCACACCTCTCCCATCATGTTTCATTATTCAAATCCGTGATGACGCTCTCCATAAAAACTCTTGTAGCAGGTTCTCCCCCTTCATAACAACTCTGCTAAGTGGTTAGCGCTGGGTAGAGGTGCTCTGCTGTTTTATTTCTATAGAATCTTACCTTACTCACATGTTATACAGATGCGGACCTAAAATAAGTGCAAGGAGCTAGTGAACTTCCTAGTAGAGCCCTCGCCTCCTTTAGTGTGGGGAGGCCTGCCCCTAAGGCATATTCTCTCCCTACAGCCACTGCTATATGGCCTGATATAATTATAGTCTCGGGTAAAAGCTAGGTTGGGGTTTAGGCACTTCAGAACTCTTCTGCACACAGTCTCAGATACTAGCCTACATGAGTACCTGGTGTCAACCCTTAGGAGGAGGGAGAGCTTGAGAATGGGACATGGATTCACAGAGACAGTGACAAGTTCTCTACTAGTCAGCTTCACTACTATAACATCCTCTTTCCGTAGCCTAAGAAAGTCGTAGTAGAAAACCCTAAGCACATCATCAGCACCCTCAACTCTAATGCTACCCCTCCTAGCCAAGCACCAGAGCAATGCATAGAGGTAGAACAGTGCCATAGCAACAAGCAGAACAATCCTTATAGGAAGCCCAGGCCTTGGATTAAGAGACCACCCCTTGCTAGCCACACTCAACACTCACACCCAGTAGCTGTGATTGCCTTGACATAGGTATAGCCTTGTGAGAAGTGTGCATATATATATAAAAATGATTTTATGCTTAAAGGTCTACCATGCCATGCCCTGTTGAGATGAGTCAACCACGTGCTATGAAAAGTATTGCACTGCTAACGCAATCCCTTAGAATGAATATGAATGGTCTGTCTATGACTGTTGGCATAGGGCCCCCAGGTGTCATAAATATTCCTGCAGCTTCCGCCCCCTTCTCATCAACTTTGATGACTGCTTGATGCAAAACTGTGCAAATTATATGAACTGAAGCAGGGCAAATTATTTTGAAGTGGAAAATTTGTCAATTGCTTAAAGCCGCCGGCGGGATTTGAACCCGCGACTTCCGGCTTACGAGGCCGGCGCTCTACCGCGCTGAGCTACGGCGGCTCTCTCTAGTTTTGTGTTATTGGGGGGTTAAAGTTTTTGTTTGTTATGCCTTTAGGTTTTTGGTAGTTTTCTGAATGGTATTGGAGACTCTTTCACGTGGTACTTTTCTATGTAGCCAAACACGAACTGTTTTAAGCCCTTCTCTGGCTCTACCCCTATTGCAGCTAGTATTTGTTTTGATGTTGTTGGCATTGCTGGCTGAAGGAGTAGTGTTGCTAGCCTTATTGACTCTAGCGCTGTGTAGAGGGTTTTAACAGGCTTTTCCTTTGCCCACGGCTCTTCTCTATTGAGGTATGCGTTTGTCTCGTGGGCTATGTCCATAGCTGCCTTAACTGCTTCACTTATCCTTATATTATTGTAGTGCTCAATTGCTTTTATAACAAGCTCTTCGACAACCTTTGCATGCGCCTCGTCAACAATCCTCTCAACAACTCCTCCAAGATGCTTTATGGCTAAGCTGGTAACCCTTCTCACAAGGTTTCCATAGTTGTTTACAAGATCCCCTGAGTAAATAGAGTCGTATATATCCCAAGAGACTTCGGAATCCTTTTCAAAGTTAGCCACTCTTGCAACTATGAATCTCACAGCATCTGCAGAGCCGTACCTAGCAATCATGTCGTCTATTGATGTTACGTTGCCTGTTGACTTCCCCATCTTCTGCCCCTTAACAGTTAGGAATCCGTGCACCACTAGCTTCTTTGGTGGTGGGAGCCCTAGCATGGCTAGTAGGGAGAACCACACGGCTGTGTGGAACCAGAGAATGTCCTTGCCTATGATCTGTACGGAGCCTTTCCAGAGCCTATAAAACCTCTCCCTATCTACAGCAAACCCTGCGCCAGTGAGGTAGTTTAGCAGAGCGTCTATCCACACATACACAGTAAACCTAGTGTCAAATGGGAGCTCTATACCCCAGCTCACCCTCTCCCTAGGCCTGGCTATGGAGAGGTCCTGAAGCCCCTCTAGTTCTATCTTAGAGGCAACCTCCTCAGCATATTGTCTTGGAAACACAACGTTGTCCTCCCTAAGCACTTTAAGTACGTAGTCTCTGTACTGGGAGAGCCTTAGGAAGTAGGTCTCCTCCTCTATGTACTCCAAGGGCCTTTGGTGAATAGGGCAGTGCGGCCTCTCATTAACAACTGCATACTCCCTCTCAGAGTAGTACCTCTCACAAGCAGCACAGTACCACCCCCTATAGACACTTGGGTACACAAGGCCCTTGCTCCACAGCTCTGCAATCACCCTCTTCACAAGCTCCTCGTGATCTGGGTCTGTGGTCCTTATGAACCTGGTGTACTCTATGCCAAGCTTCCTCCAGTACCCCTTAAACACCTCAGACATCTGGTCAACAAAGGCCTTTGGGCCGACCCCCCTCTTCTCAGCTTCCCTCTGAAGCTTAAGCCCGTGCTCATCTGTACCAGTCAAAAAGAAGGTTTCGTAACCGAGTAGCGTAGACCACCTGCTAACAACATCGGCTAAAATAGTTGTGTATGCATGGCCTAGGTGAGGCAAGTCGTTTGGGTAGTATATTGGGGTAGTTATGTAGACACATTCCTGGCTCATGGCGGAGACAACCCTCTTACACTTTAGACTAGAACACGTGTAGAGAGTAATAAGCACAAGAACTGTAAAAAGCCGAAGAGAGGTAATGGCCGAGGCGCTGCTGGTAGAGTCACATCTCTTTGGAGCAGGGGAGAATCATAGAGATTAAATTTAAAAAGTTTGCTAAATTAATTAAGTACCTGGTGATATAGGCTTTGGCTAGGCTCTCTACAGATGCTGTGCATGGGCATGAGCATAGAGATGTCTATGGCTCGCACATACCGCCAATATACGCTAGCGTAATCTATGAGTACATAGACTATGAGCTTGGGCTAGCAACATTCATGGACAGGGGCAACTACCTCAGGTATGGCAGAGAGGAAAACCCTACAACAAGAGCCTTGGAAAGGGTTGTGGCAAAGCTAGAGCAAATGGAGGATGCACTTGCATTTAACAGCGGGATGGCTGCAATATCAACAACATTCCTATGGCATCTAAAACCAGGTAGCAGAATCGTTGTCCCAATGGAGCTGTATAGCTCAACCTTTGTGCTTCTCAACAACTTAGCCTCTAAGCTTGGAGTTAAAGTAGAGAAGGTGTGGCCCTCGGCAGAAGCAATAGCTGAGGCTGTTGATAGCTCAACCACTATGGTGTTTATCGAGGCAATGACAAACCCAACGAATAAGGTGATAGACTTGGGCTACCTATCAAAGCACCTAGATCTAGGAAAAACAATGCTCGTTGTGGACAACACCTTCACAACACCCGTAGCACTTAAACCCGTTAAGTTTGGCGCAAAGCTTGTCATACACAGCGCTACAAAGTACCTAGGAGGGCATAACGATGTGGTAGGAGGGGTTGTTGCTAGCCAAAAGAATGTAGTAGCTGATCTGTGGGAGTGGAGAAGGCTACTCGGGGGGATTCTACAACCCTTCGAAGCCTACCTAGTGCTACGAGGGATTAAAACACTTGAGGTAAGGTTTGAGAGGCACAGCAAAAATGCTCAAGCTGTTGCAGAGTTCTTAGCTGAGCATCCAAGAGTCGAAGAGGTTATGTACCCAGGGCTCTCTAAAAACCCCTACCACGAGATAGCAAAGAGGCTCTTTGAGAAACCCCTGTTTGGGGGGGTGCTGAGCTTCAGGATAAGGGGGAGCTATGAGGATGCTGTGAGTGTCCTCAAGAAGCTCAGGGTAATTAAGAGGTGCCCAAGTCTAGGGGGAACAGAGTCCATGGCTGTGCTACCAACAAAAGGCGCATCAATGTTCATAGAGCCAGAGCACCGAGTAAAGCTGGGTATAACAGATAGCCTCGTGAGGCTCTCCATAGGGCTAGAGGATGTTGATGACATAATAGAGGACTTAGCACAAGCACTAAGCATGTGAGGAGGGAAGGTCATCACATGCCCTCTAGAGAAGAAAGCGTATAGTATTTCACATAGAGTAGCGCATTAAGATGCTGTACAAAAAGGCTTTAGTAGGTCACAGTCTTCCCATCAAAGCTCTTTATAACGATTTTCCCAGAACCCTCAACAACTTTTCCAATAAGGTGTGCTTTGAATCCACGCCTCTTGCTCAGCTCAATAAATTCACTAGCACTCTTCGTTGTCACCACAAGCCCTATGCCCATGTTGAATACCCTGTACATTTCTTCTATAGGTATGCTCCCCAGCTCCATGATTACTTTGAATATTTCTGGAGGCTCTGGGGGCTCTAGAACCATATCCATATTGTTTGCGAGCACTCTGCGAATCTTTGTAAAGGCTCCTCCAGTTATGTGTGCAGCGGAGTTTATGAGCCTTTTCTCTACTGCCTCTAAGACTAGGTTAGAGTATATGGCTGTTGGTCTTGCAAGCTCTTCACCTAAGTTTACACCTCTTATAGTTGAGCTGTAATCCATACCCTTGCTCTCAAGAACTTTTCTCACAAGGCTATACCCATTCGCATGAAGGCCCAGGCTCTCTAAACCCACAACAACATCGCCTATGCTAGCTATGTTAGTAAAGCTCAGGGTTTTTACAGCAAGTACAGCACAAACCACGTCTACGCCTATCGCCAGGTCTGGTAGAATAGCTGTCTCTCCTCCAAGCACAGCTACATTTGCATGCCTAGCGGCCTCCACCACACCTTCTACCACACTTCTAAAAACCTCCTCATCAGGTCTGGGCATCGCAACATAGTCTACAAGTGCAAGTGGTTTAGCACCACTACACGCCACATCATTAACATTCATAGCGACGCAGTCCCAGCCAGCAACCTTGATCATGCCTAGCTTCTGCAAGACAAGGGTCTTTGTGCCCACGCCATCAATGTGTAGAGAGAGCTCCAACCCACCATAGTTAATAGTGGTGGCGTAGCCGCCGAGCCCCCTCACCTCGTAGCCAAGCCCCCTATTCAGCTCCTCTATGAGTCTCAACACATAGTTGTGCATAGACTTGTGCTTATTGAGATCTACACCAGCTCTGCTATAGGTCCACAAGGAGAGTCACTCAACTACAATATATGAAGCGGCTCTTCTCGCTTTCTCTAAAGCCTCCTCAACAGTGCTACCCCTAGCGAGCACAACAGCCATCCTCCTATCCCTATACGTAAACGGCTTCCCAAACACCCTTATATCAACACCGCTTATCTTCAGTGCTTCATAAACACCCCCAATCCTCGGAGCCCATACACCATCATTATCTGTGTATATAGCTAGGGAAGCAGCTGGTGTGAGTACTCTTGGCTTTGGCACGGGGAGCCCTAGAACAGCTCTCACATGTATAGCAAACTCGCTGAGCTCCTGGCTAGCCATGGTAACCATCCCAGTGTCGTGGGGCCTGGGAGCCACTTCACTAAACAGGACCCTCCCATCCCTAGTTAGAAACACCTCTACACCAAATATGCCGAGGCCCCCGAGCCCCTCGGCAATCCTAATGCCTATCTCCCTAGCTTTTTCAAGCACTTCTCCAGGTCTTTTAGAGGGTTGCCAGGACTCTATGTAGTGGTACTTTCCATACCTCCAGTGCTCAACAGGCTCGCAAGTATCAGTAACTACGTTGTTTGAGTCTCCAACATGCCTGTAGGTGAGTACTGTGAACTCTGTTTCTAGATTCACAAACTCTTCAACAATAACCCTCCTACTCTTACCCCTAGCATGTGCAACTGCATAGCTGTAAGCCTCTTTCACACTTGATGCCCTGGGCTCTAGGACCTTTACGTGTCCATGACCACTGCTACTCATCTCAGGCTTTATAAGACATGGGTAGCCAACTTTTTCACACGCTTCCACAGCTTCATCAGGGTTTTCAGCAAAAGCATACTTTGTTGTTGGAAGACCCAGCACCTCAGCCGCAAATTTCCTCAGCTCAACTCTGTTCATAGCTATCCTAACAGCCTTTGCGTTGGGCACCACAAAGTAGCCTCTGGCTTCAAGTTCCTCCAGAGCCTCATAGGATATAGCCTCTATCTCAGGTATAACAGCGTCAGGGCTCTCCCTCTCTACAACAGCTTTAACAGCGTTGCGATTAAGCATGTCTATCACGTACCTTCTGTGGGCTACGTGCATAGCAGGGGCCCAGTCATATCTATCAACAACAACAACTTCAACACCAAGCCTCTGTGCCTCTATAGCCACCTCCTTGCCAAGCTCACCACCACCTAGGAGTAGGATCTTTATTGGTTTTCCAAACATTGGTGTTGTGAGGTACTCTCTCCTCATGTGGATGGGCATGAAGATCACCTTACAAAACCCACAAGAGGGTTATCCGATATTCCCTCCCCAGGTACCCATACAAGCACCTTACCCAGCAACCCCCTCCTCCCTCTGGAGCTATATATTGTTCTAACCCTTTCAGCAGTCCTAATCCTATCCTCCAGAAGCTCCCTTGAGCCTATGTCACTTCTGTAAAATAGGGGCCAGCCATCCAGGGACCTCACATATGTGACAGCCCTCTCAGCCCTCTCATAGGCTTCACCGTAGCTACTACCACTGCAAACAATTTCAAACACTCTAGAGCCCTTTGAGTACATAACCCCGTCGCCAAGAAGCTCAACACTTGCGTACAGAGCCTCGCAGCCCAGCTCCCTAACCCCCTCCTCATCTATGTGAATTGGGTGCCCTGAGGCTAGCTTCCTGTCATCAGGGTAACCAGCAGGTGCGACTGCCTTAACCACAGTAACCCTCTCCTCATCTATACTCAGTTTTGCACCAGCAAGCTTTCTTCTAGCGGCTCTATCTAACACCTCTAGAAAGTCGCTAGTGACAATGGGTACGAGATTGGATATCTCAGGATCCCCAAACCTACTGTAAAACTCTATTACCGTAGGCCCCCAGATGCCAGTGAGCATCATTTGGCCTGCGAAAGCACCTACATACACATCCCTTACCTCGCTTTGCAAAGCCTTAAGCACTTGTGTCAAAACTTCAACTGTTTTGCTAAACTCCTCCTTAGTTATGAAGGGGAGCACCCACCCGGGGCCTTGTATGCTACCCATACCACCTGTTTCAGGCCCTATGTCAAACTCATAGGCGTGCGGGTGATCCTGTACTAGTGGTAGGGGTAGAACTGCATCGCCATCGGTTATCGTCATGGAGGTGTACTCAACTCCCTCAACTCTCTGCTCAACAATTATCTTGTAGTCTATATCCCCGTACTTCTCCATCTCGCTAATCAGCTTCTCTACATAGGTCTTCTTAACCTCAGTCCTATCCCTAGAGAGGTACGCTTGAGTATCCTTTAGAACCTTCACACCCTTACCTCCTGACTGCCTAGCGGGCTTAATTACAACATCTCCTGCAAACTCTATGAATCTCCTAGCCTCTTCAACACCTGTAAACGCCTTGAAGTACAGCCTCCCGTATATCCCATACTTCCACATCAAGCTCCTGGCAAACACCTTACTCTTCTCAACCTCAGCACACCTAGAGCCTGCTCCAAACACTATGAAACCTCTCTCCCTCAGCGCATCCGTAACACCGTGGAACTGTGGCTCCTCAGGGCCCACCACCACAAGGTCTGGCGAAACCTCTTCAGCTACCTTAACAACTTCAGCAGGGCTCACAGTATGCACTACAAACCACCTTCCCCCTGCTTCCACAGCCTCCCTCTCTAGACCAGGGTTTCGGTAGTCCATAGCCACGAAAAGCCTTGGCTCAAGAGTGCTTCTCCTAATTAGCTTAGCAAGTGCGTGCTCTCTACCACCAGACCCTATGAGCAGTACTCTCATTTGGCACACCCAAAGAAATTAACTCCAAAGCACCTTCCACATAGCTTTAGCCCAAACCTAGAGGCAACTCTATCAATGTCTTCCTTAGAGAGCCAGTGTAGGGAATCAACCTCAAGGTAGTCCTTGGCCAGGGCCTCTGATAGGTTTGCAGCCAGCAAGCTCTTCATGTCAAGCCTCATCACATTGAATGGGCACTGCATTACTAGTGGGGGTGAGGCTATGAACAAGTGTATCTCGGGTACCCCTACTCTGAACCTAAGGATCTGTGAAACAGTTTTTATTGTTGACCCCGTCACCATGCTGTCATCAATAAGAGCAACCCTCTTCCCCTCCAAAGCCCTCCTAATTGGGTTCATCTTTAGGTGTATTGCTACAATCTTTTCAAAGGGGTCGCTGTATAGCATTGACCTCTTCCTACCACCTGTAGCCACAAAGGCCATCTCAAAGGGCTTCTCAACACTCTCAGCAAAGCCTATTGCATAGGGGAGTGCTGTTTCAGGCACTCCAACAACTACATCAACTTCGCTCTCCAAGTACTTAGCAAGCTCTTTACCAAGTAGCTTTCTAAACTCATACACGCTCGTACCATCAACAACAGCATCGTGCCTCGCTAGGTACAGAAGTTCAAATGTGCAGAGGCCGCTATAGCCACCACTAGTAGGCACTGTAAAGTGCTTTAGCAGGTGCCTAGCAATGTACACCCCCTCTCCAGGTTTTAGAAACCTCTTTACCTCACCACCGAGGATATCCACAGCAACACTCTCTGAAGTAGCTATAGCCATGTCAAACCCATAGCTACCTAAAACTAGTGGAGATAGGCTTGAGGTGCTTCTCCAAACAATTAGCTCACCTCTTTTAGTAAGCACAGCTATAGATGGTGTAATGCCATCGCCAATCCCACTTAACGCCTTTGCAAAGCTACTGACAATATCGCCACCATTTGCTAGAGATGAGCTCACAGCCTGCAAAACCCTGCTAGCTTCGCTCCACTGGCGCTCACTAGCCACAGCAACAGCCCTACCACTATCTGTTTCAACAAGCACATCATCAGAGCCATTACCTATGATAGCGAGTGCAACATTCTTTGAAGCACCCCTGCTCACCTCATCAATGCTCTCGCCTTGGAGGCACTCAACCCTCTCCCCTGGAGTACACACAATGTAGTTCTGCGAACCCCTGTGCTGTAGGGATAGAAGCCCATACCTCACTATGTTTGAGAGATTCCACAGCTCATCAAATGCGTATATTGCTAAGAGACTACCCATAGCGGTTCACCTAATAAACATCTTCTCCAGTTCATCAACTGAAAGGCCTTTGAAGGGGTAAAGCCCTGTGAAACAGGCGTGACACACTAGGGGGAGCCCAACAGCTTTTAGCAGCCCACTAATCGTGTTGTAACCCACGCTATCAGCCTCAATAGACTTAGCGATATCCCTAACACCAGCAACCCTCCACGCCAGTAGCTCAGCTCTTGACGCTATATCGATGCCCATGAAGCAGGGGTACCTATAAGGAGGGCTAGCCACCCTCACATGAACCTCGATAGCCCCAAAGGATTTGAGCTTACACACAAGGCTTCTCATCGTAGTGCCCCTGACTATGGAGTCGTCAACTAGGATGACCCTCCTCCCATCGATGGAGCTTTTGACAAAACCGTATTTGAGCTTTGATATCATATCTCTAATAACTGGCGGTGCTATGAAGCCCCTGCCCACATACTTATTAATGACAATGCCCTCCTCTAGCGGGATTCTGGAAGCTTTGCTAAAGCCTATTGCAGCTGCTCTACCGCTATCAGGCACAGGTATAACCACATCACCATTAGCTGGAGCTACTTGCGCGAGCTCCTCCCCCATTCTAACCCTAGCCACATACACGCTAACGCCATTAAATATTGAGTCAGGCCTAGAGAAGTAAACATACTCAAATATGCAAGGCGACACGGGAGTGGATATAGATGATCTTGTGAACTCCACTGAGTGCCCATCGCAAGACATGACCTCTCCAGGTAGAACTTCCCTCCAGTTTGCAACTCCAAGAGCGTCAAGAGCGCTAGTCTCTGACGCTACGAGGAGTTCTCCACTAGAAATGGACACTGCTAAAGGTCTGAACCCGCGGGGATCTCTTGCTATAACAAGCCTGGGCTCTGATGTTAGTACAGCTATGCTGTAACCACCTATGACATAGTTTGGCAACACCTTAAGCGCTTCAACGATATCGTTACCCAGCTCCCTAGCTAATCTAAGGAGAACCTTTGCTAAGACGGCAGTATCGCCCTCAAACCCCTTCAACTCAAACTCTTTTGCAAGCTGCAGGTAATTTGCTATAGTCCCATTGAATGCGACAGCAATTGCGTACTCATCATTGCCAACGACTACTGGCTGCGCCTGGGAATCCATGTAACCACCGCTAGTGGCATATCTCACATGCCCTATGCCTCCAAAGACTTTGCTCAAGTTGTACAGTTTGCTAAGGCCAGAGCCATTGAGAGCCTCTATGACAAGCCCCTTTCCAACTATGTTGTGGATAATTCCATCCGTAGTTGCTATAGCTATGCCTGCAGACTCCTGCCCCCTGTGCTGGAGCTCTAGGAGTAGCGATAATATTGTGGCAACAACATCTCCAGAGCCAACGTAGCCCGCTATTCCGCACATCAAGCCCCACCCTCTATAGCCCTTTCGAGACTGTTGTAAGCATCCTTAAGGAGGTCTAGATCTACTGAGAGAATAGTTTTTGAGCTTTTTGAGAGTGTGAAAATTGGCTTGTCCAGCACCCTACCCACGACACTCATGCGAACCCCCAGCTTCTGTGCAAGCTTCTTGAGCTCCTCAACCCTATCACTCTTCACCTCTACTACATACCTAGCCTGGGTCTCTGAAAAGAGAAGCTCGTCTACTCTCTGCACCCCCCTAGCGTAAACAGAGCCAATGCTTACCTCTACCCCTAGGTTCCCGAGAACCGCCATTTCAGCTAGAGCTACCGCCAGCCCACCTACACTAATATCGTGAACAGCATTGAGAAGCCCCAGCCTTATTGCCTTAAGAATGAAAGCAGCGTTTCTGAGCTCAGACGCCGGTCTTGGCCTTGGTATCTCCCCCTCCTCAACCCCAAAGAGCTTAAAGAGGTATTCTGAACCCCCTAGCTCAGGGTAAGTAACTCCTATAACTGCTATTAGAGAGCCGCTCTCCTTCAAATCCATGGTCATGGCTTTTGACACGTCATCCACCCTCCCAACACCAACAATAGTGGTCGTCGGCTTTACCTGCCTCCCCCTGTAGTCCTCATTGTAGAAGCTCACCTTCCCACCAACAACTGGGAGCCTCAGCTCCTCAGTAATCCACGCAACACCCTTGAGCATCATCTCAAAGTACCAGAAGTGCTCAGGCTTCTCAGGGTTGCCTGCATTCAGCTCATCGACAATTGCAATGGGCTTTGCTCCAACAGCAACAAGATTCCTAAAGCACTCTGCTACAGAATTAGCAGCCCCATTGAATGGGTCTATAGAGGTGTACCTAGGGTTAGCGTCACCCTTAACAGCAAACCCCCTTGAGGAGCCGTCTAGAAGCCTTAGCACAGCAGCGTCTCCCAGCCCAGGCTTCACAACAGTCCTCACCCCCACCTCATGGTCGTACTGCTCATATATCCACCTCTTAGAGGCTATGTTTGGTGATGAGAGGAGCTTGACGAGGGCTTCTTCATAGCTTGGCTCTGGTGGGAGGCTGTAGAGGGGCTTTAGCCCCTTCAGGGCCTCCGTAGGTGGGTAAGAGGCTCTTCTCACAGCCCTGGGTCTAGCAAGCTCTTTTGCCGAGACCTCAGCTACCATAGCCTTGTTATAGAAAACCCTTATTACACCATCTCCTGTGAAGTGCCCTATAATACTGTAAGTCACGTCATGGCTGCGCAAAACCTCCTCAACCTCCCTAAGCTTGCTAGGCTCAACAGCAATCAGCATTCTCTCCTGGCTCTCAGAGACCAGGAGCTCTAGTGGCGTTAGCTTTTGTCTTGTGTGAAGCTTCTCTAACTCTATAACAGCCCCCAGCCCGTGATCAGCACAAGTTTCGCTAATGGCTGTCGTCAGGCCTCCTCCGCCAAGGTCCTTAACGTACTTCACAAGCCCCCTGGACACGAGAATCTGAAGAGAGTCTATGAGTAGCTTCTCTGTGAGAGGATCCCCAACTTGAACAGCTCCAATCTCCTTGTCAGTATCCTCGGCTAGAGGCTTAGAAGCAAAGCTACTCCCAAGAAGGCCATCTCTACCTGTTGCATTACCCATTATAATTATAAGGTCGCCTGGCTTTGGAGAGCCTAGGACAAGAATGCTTAGAGGGGCTACGCCAACACAGGCAACGTTAACTAGAGGCTGTGTGTTAAATGCTGTGTCAAACCAGGTGTCTCCAGCTAGCGTTGGGACCCCTATCCTGTTCCCATAGTCGCTTATACCCTTGACTATCCCCCTTATGAGCCAGTTTGCATGAGGATCCCACGGCTCACCCATGTACAGCATATCTAGAAGGGCTACGGGCTTTGCTCCAAGGGTCAGTATATCTCTTACAATACCCCCTATACCCGTAGCAGCACCATCATAGGGGTCTACGGCTGATGGATGGTTGTGACTCTCAATTTTAAACACTATTGCAAAGTCTTTGAAGAGCTTAACTGCAGGAGCGTCCCTCCCAGGGCCCACAACAACATGCCTTCCCTCGGTTGGCAGAAGCTTTAGCAAGAGCCTGCTACTCTTATATGAGCAGTGCTCACTCCACTGAGCTTCAAACATAGCTAACTCTTCTTCTGTAGGCTCTCTGCCAAGTATCTTCCTAATCTCCTCCACCTCTTCGGTAGAAAGAGGCATTACCACCCCCGCTTTAGTGAGTAGGAAAGGCTTTCAAAAATCACCCTACCCCCTGGGGAGAACCCCCTTGGGGCTAGGTGCGCTTCAGAAGCTCTTTCAGGATGAGGCATAAGGCCAAACACAATCCCGTCCTCAGACCCCACACCAGCAACATCATATAAACTACCATTTGGGTTAAAGCCTTGGAGGTACCGAAGCATAGGGGATTTGAGGAGCAGGCTTTTATACGACTCCTCGTCAATGTAGTACCTCCCCTCAGCATGCGCAACAGGCATGTCAAGCACCTGGCCGTCCTTTGCTAAGGCAAGCCACGGCCCTCGAGGTCTCTCTATATATGTGCGAACCCATCTACACACAAACCTCCCAGTATCATTGTACAGCAAGGCTCCTGGTAGCAAACCCGCTTCTACGAGTATTTGAAAACCATTGCATATGCCTAAAATAGGTATGCCCATATCCCTTGCCTCCACAAGCTCTTCAACAGCTCGCGTTCTTGCAGCTATTGCACCAGCCCTCAACCAATCACCATAGCTAAAGCCCCCTGGGAGGACAACAGCATCCCACTGATTAACTGTAAACTCCTTGTACCAGACTATCTCAGCATAAAGTCCAACAACATTTACAAGCACATGCCTAACATCCTCATCGCAGTTAGTGCCAGGGAACTTCACAATTGCTATTCTAGGCACGAAGCCTCACCTCAATGTCGTGGACAACAGGATTGTAGATTCTGAGCTTTTCGCAAACCTCCTTAACGATCCTAATAGCTTCTTCACTACTGTTAGCACTCACAGCCATTAGCAGGTACTTTCCAGTCCTCACACTTGAGATAGCCGAGTACCCCTTCTTCAGTATCAAGTGCTTGTGTATCGTCTCTCCCTCTGGGTCCCTTACCCCAGCCTTATTTGTTATCACAACCTCAACTAGGTGTGTAGACATCTTCTATACCTACACCAATTCTCTCCGCAAGCCTTAGATAGGCCTTGAGGAGAAGGCCAACATCCCTAGTTCTCCTAAATACCTCCTTATCCAAGTGCTCTCCATTTTCATCTAAAACCCTAAAGGTGTCTCCCGAAATCTCATCAGCTAGAATAATCTCAGCATGTCTATCAACACCAAACTCAAACTTTATATCTACAAGCTTCAAGCCCTTTGATTCAAAGAAGCTTGTCAAGATTCTATTCACCTTTAGGCTCCTATCCTTTATATAGCTCAGCGTCTGGGCATCAACTATGCCAACTCTGAGAACATCTTCTTCAAGTATCAGTGGGTCGTGAAGATCGTCGTCTTTATAGTGAAACTCTATTAGTGGTGGTTCAAGCCTCTGAAGAGGCTTATAGAGAGGCATTCTCCTAAGGATAGAGCCATAGGCGTAGTTCCTTACAATAACCTCTATGGGTATTATTTCAAGCCTCTTCACATACATCATTCTCAATCCATCAAAGTCAATAAAGTGGGTCTTTACCCCGCTCTTCTCAAGCAGGTTAAACAGGTATGCAGAAATCCTAGCGGCTAGCACACCCTTACCCATAGCCACAGCCTTAACAAGTCCATCAGCAGCCGTAACATCGTCTTTGAACTCCATGACAAGGGTATCCTCATCTACAGCATAAACACGCTTGCTCTTACCCTCATAAATAAGCTGTAATGTGCGCATGGCGGCCACATTATTTCATTTGTGTAATACGATATATAAGCAACTCATTTACATAACCCACTACATTTATACATAGGCTAAGCAACGTAGGGTTTGACGTCATGAAAAGATTTGGTATTTGTAAAACTTGTTAGCTTTTCATATTAAATGAGACAGTGGTTTCAGGCAGACCCTTATTAACTATTAACGCTATAGAAAAAGTGGCGAGGTGAGGTCAAATGAAGACCCAGGTCAAGTCAACTCAAATCCTCGGACTAGCGGTAATAGCTCTAAGTGTGCTATTCCTAATCAGCTCAGCAATACCAGTAGCACTAGCCCAAGACACTACGGCCACCACTACTACGACGCCACAGCAAACTAATACTAGTAGCATTACTTACCAAGTGCTACTAGCCAAGGCGATGGCGCTAAACGCCATGTTATCGAGATGTCTTGCTTTAAACATTTCAGAGGATTTGAAGAGCGAGATATCAGTGCTAATCTCTATAAACATATCCACTCTAAGCTTTAGTGATCTTAAGAGCTGGGTCATAAATGCCTCTAGGCTACTTGCTGAGGTTAATAAGGAGGTTAGGGTTGGTGGAAGGGCTTACGCTGTTGGCATTGTGCTAGAGAGGTACCTAAGCGGCGTTAAAAAGGCACTGGAGAATAGGATTAGAGCCTTTGAGAAGAGGTTTAGTGTTAATGCATCTGAGGTAATAGCTAATATGACTAAGGCCAGGGACTTAAAGGAGCTTAACAAAGCTTTGAAGTATTTTGAGAGAGATCTCTGGGCACCTATAAAGCTGCAGAGCTTTGCAAACGCTAGTATGAATACCTTGGCACTGGCTCTGAGGAGTGTTAGTGGTGTTAAAGATGCTTACAAGCACCTTGCTGTTGCAGAGAGGGTCTTGAACATCACTATAGAGAGGCTGAAGATGTTGAACGCCTCTGAGGAGGCTATAGAGGCTCTACAACTCGCTATAGAGAAGATTAGGGAGGCTAAGGAGATAGTGCTCAATGTTTCAAAGCAGCTCGTAGAAGAGTACAACTTGACAGAGATTATTAGAGGTGTTGTTGAGAATAAGACTAGGGAAGTCTTTGAGAAGGTTGAGGAGCTTGTAAATGAGTTGCAGAATCTAAGGAGCATAGCCTCTGAAAAGAACATGACAAAGCTTGTAGAGGCTATAGACATGGTTCTGCAGAAGCTTGATGAGCTAAGGAATAGAATAGCTAACGCAACACTAGAGGACTTGTCCAAGTGCATGCGTGAGCTAGCTGAGATTAAGGCATGGATAAGGTTTGTTGAGAGGCAGGTGAATAGGATACCAGCAACGATGCCTACTCAAGCACTTGATGATGCGTACAATGCAACTGTTGAAAAGGCTATGGAGCTTCTCAGCGTGGTTGAGGAAATGCTGAGCTACGTTAAGAATAACACGCCAACCATATGTATAGCTATATACCCACCCCCACTTATATGCGATAGGACGTACTTGCTGAGAATAGAGCTCATGGTTAACATGTCTAAAGAGCTACTTCAAGAAGCTCAGCAACTGTATGAGCAGGGCAGGAAGGTGGAGGCGCTCATAATTGCAAATAGAGCTGTGGCAATACTACAAGTTGCAAGGGCATGGCTAGAGCCCTTGTACAACATGTTGAAGCAGAAAGGGCAGGCAGTAGCAACAAGGCTTGAGGTTGAGGTAAGGCTTCATAGGAGCAGGGTTATAGATTATAGGTACTCACTAGCAATTAGAGTAAGAAACAATGGAAACAGCACAGTGACTATAGAGAAAGCGATTCTCATTACGCGAGCCACAGCATCACCACTGCAAATAGATATTGGTGTTAGTGTAGAGCCTGGTAAAGAGGTAACAGTGACAAAGACCATAATTATGCCAATAGTGGTGGTAGGAAAGCCTATACTAGAGTTACACACTTCAGCAGGAATCCTGACAATTGAGGTAGAGGTAAGTTAAAGGTATGCTCTTTTTCAAATCTAAACCATAACATCTTTTTAAGCCTTTTTAACTTTGAACACGAGCAGAAGTTTCTCACTTGCAGTATACATCAAAGTGTATTTAGGATTTGAGGGAGTGCAACCAGTGGTGTAAGGACTATGGAGTTTTTGTTGCAGAGCAAGGCAAAGTGTGCACTGTTTTTTGCAGTTGGTGGTGGTGGAGATGTAGCTTCAGCTGCCATGCTTGCTCTTGCTACTCGCAGGCTTGGTGTTAAGGCTTATGTAGCTAGTGTTGCTTGGGAGAGGTTCATTATAGACCCTGTCCCCGGCCCTATACGCCTTGTAGAAATTGTTGGAGGTAGGCAGCTGGGTGAGTGCTCCATGCTAGTCAATGGCGATGCAAGGGCGCTTAGGGGTGGTAGGGAGGTTGCCTTTCAAGCTGTTAACGCCTCTAAGGCTCTTAGAGAGCCTATTGCAGTAGTCGACCTGTATAGTGGGGTCAGCGGGGTTGTTAAGGGATTGCAAGAGGTGTTGGGCTACTACGGTTGCGATCACCTTGTCTCTGTCGATGTCGGTGGAGATATTCTCGCCACAGGGTTTGAAGATGAGCTGTGGAGCCCCTTAGCGGACTTCGTAGGGCTTGTGGCTACAGCTGAGCTTGGGGGTGTTGTAGCTGTGCACTCTCCTGGAGCTGATGGTGAGCTTTCTCAAGAGTACATACTCAAGAGAGTTGCCCTAGTTGCTAAGAAGGGTGGGTACCTCTGGGCTAGGGGTGTCACTATAGAGGATGTTAAGACTCTTAAACACATACTTAGCTTTATAGAGAGTGAAGCCAGCAAGGCAACATTACTAGCGTATGCAGGTCTCCACGGCTTTGCAGAGCTTAGGGAGGGCTCTAGAAAAACCTTTGTATCTCCACTAAACTTACTCACAATCTTTCTCAATGCAAAGGTTGTTGCAGGTCTTAACCCCGTGGCAGAGGTCTTGAAGGCTACAAAAGATCTTGAGCATGCGAGAAGGTCTCTGAACATGTTAGGGATCTTTACAGAGCTTGATCTGGAGGAGGAGGTGTACAAACTTATTCAAAGTGGTGCTGAGATAACAGGGGAGGTGCTTATAAACATAAAGCATAAGTTTAGGAAAGAGGTCAGCAAAGGGTGAGCACATCATTTCGTCAGCTCTTCCCTCGCTCATCACGTGTACATAACTGATTTCCCAGACTTCTCCTCAACCTCAGCTATTGTTGCAGCATATTGAATGCCCTTGACAAAACCATCAACAACTATTTTCTTATACCTCTCAAACAATTCTTTAACAACAATCTCAGCGCTCTGTGTTAAGGGCTTTACCTCTAGGGTTAGGCACACCTCTGTGTAGTTTGCAATATTGGCGCATATCTTTGCACTACTGCTACTTAGCTCCACTACTGTCACCTTTCCAAACACCCCCAAATCTATTACCTCAGCGTTACTCACATAGATCACCTAAGACGTGGAAGCCTTCGCAGCTCTTAAAATAGCTAAACTACACTCTTTTTATACCTGTTAACAGAGGTCTTAAAGGTGCTCACAGTTGCTCTCTAGAGGTGAAGCCTTAGAGCTTTTGGAGAGGTATCTAAAAGATGAGAAGATGGTGAAGCATTGCATAGCTGTGGAGACAATTATGAGGGCTTTGGCTAAGAGGCTTGGTGAAGACATTGAGCTCTGGGGTTTGATTGGGCTTCTTCATGACATAGATTACGACTACGTTAGTAGGAACATGAGTAAGCATGGCTTAGAGGCTGTGAATATGCTGGCGAACCTCTTACCAGAGGATGCCTTAGAAGCTATAGCAGGGCATAATGAGCACAACAACTATGTGATTAAAAATGAGCGTGCTAGGAGGATTGCTCACGCCTTAAGGGCGTCAGACCACGTAGCGGGTCTCATAGTCGCAACAGCCCTTGTCATGCCCCATAGGAGGCTTGAGGAGGTAAAGCCTGAAACCCTACTCAGAAAGTTTAAGTCAAAGGATTTTGCTAAGGGTGTGGATAGAAGCAGGATTTTAGAGGTAGAAGAGCTTGGGTTAAAATTAGAGGAATTCCTACAGCTAGCACTTAACAGCATGAAGAGTATTGCAAGTGAGCTAGGGTTTTAAATAAGGAGAAGAGGTTGTGGTCAAACCCCGCCTCATCCGCTGAGGGCTACGTAATGACAAGTTCAACCAGCTGCGTTGTTGAGTTGCGACAGGGATTTTAACATTGCATGGTAAGTCTAACTCTGAATTTTAATGAGTTATGTAAAGCAAAGGTTTTTAAAGACGCCCTAAGGCACTCTGCTAGTTCTGTAAGTAGGTGTATAGCGCATTGTGGAAGTAGATATAGCCATTTTGAGTGGCTACATACTTGCCATAGCATTCTTAGTAGTAACAGTTGCCATTGCTGGGTATAGCAACATTAAGAAGAGGAGAGCTGTTAGAGGTGAGAGCTGATTGTGGTACTCACACTCGATCAAATCATCATTGGGGTAGCCATTGGTATCACCATAGCGCTGGGTTTCGCAGGTCAAAGGTACAGCAAGACACTCCACGGTTACATATTTGCAAACAAGTCTCTCGGGCCATGGCTACTATCATTCTCGATAATGGCGACGTACTATAGTGCTGCCTCGTTCCTTGGAGGCGGGGGCTTTACATACCTATATAACCTAGGTTTTGGGGCTTGGTTAACAGCGTGGCATGTTATAGGTGTCTCACTGCTCTGGCTACTTATTGCAAGCAAGCTCTATGCATACATGGCGCAACACAATGTATCCACAATACCCGAGTTCATAGAGCATAGGTATAAGAGCAAGGTTGCGAGGTACACTGCTGTAGTGGTAATGTTCCTGCTCTTTGTGTTCTACCTAGTAAGTGTGTATAAAGGTGGGGCAATAGTATTGTCAGCAGTGTATGGCATCAACTATACAGTAGCACTTCTTCTCCTAACGCTACCTGTCATCATATACATTGTAGTAGGTGGTTTGAGAAGCAGCGCTATTAACAATCTATACCTAGGTATAATGATGCTCACAGCGGCAACACTATCATTTAGCTACGTAATGACATATGTTGGGGGCCCTGTAGAGGGCTTAAGGCAGTTGAGCAACATGACAATAGCTGGGAAGCTTCCTGGGAGCCTCTGGCTTAAAATAAATGGGGCAGGCCCTCAGCCAGTTGTGGAAAAGGGGATGCTGGTACCACTCATAATGAGTGTGACCTTCTCCATAGGCATGGCGCAGATAGCATTACCAAACATGCTAGTGCAGTTCTATGCGGCCAAGAATGAGAAAGCTATTGAGAGGGGCAAGCTCATAGGCCCTATACTCGTAGCGCTCTACGCTATGCTCATGTTCTCTCTCGGTGCGTTTTGCCACTTGGTGATAGACAGTAGGATTGGTAATGAGAAGGTACTTCAGCTGATGAAGGACACAGACTGGGTCATACCAACAACAGTAAACATTATTGTTCCTGAAGGGGTTAGGGGGTTGGTATTAGCAGGTCCTGTAGCAGCCTCCATGTCGACAATAGCTATTACAGTTCTAGTCATGGTTACAACACTTGTCAAAGACGTTATTCAGCCCCTTACAAAGCTTAGTGATGAAATAGCGTTAACACTTTCAAAAATACTTGCAGTAGTAGTGGCGCTACTTCCAATACCCTTTGCACTTCTACAAGAGAAGCTCATCGTGGATATTGTTGCTGCAGCTTTTGGGACAATATTTGCTGCATTCATAGGACCTGTGACAATAGGGCTCTTCTGGAGGAAAGGCTGTAGAGAGGGGGCCATAGCCTCTATGGTTGGCGGAACTGCGACAGGTATTCTATGGTACATCTTCGTCTATAGAAGCACATGGATATACCCTACAGTGCCTGCTATAGCAGTAGCGCTAGCCTCGTACATTATTCCAAGTGCTTTCAAAAGACAATAGCAGGTTAATGTGCATTCAACTCTAAAACATTTTTTCTCTAATACAACTAAATTCAAATTGTATAAATGTGTTAAAACTCTACACTATTCTATGAGTTTAAATAACTATGCTTAAAATGTGTTTCTGTATTTTCCTATAACTATGACTGTGCCATGGTTGTGTACCCAGTTAAGCATGTTTCGTGGGAAGAGGTTGTGGAGTGGAGCTTTAGGCTCGCTGATAAGGTAAGGGCAAGTGGGTTTAGACCTGATGTTGTTGTAGCTATTGGCAGAGGTGGTTACGTTGTTTCAAGGCTTATCTGCGATTCTCTAGACATTGATAAACTAGTCGCACTACCCATTAGGTGGAGTAGTGGTAGGGGTGCTAGTAGCTACCTAGCGGACTTGATAAGATGCTTTCACAGGTTTAAGGGTTTTGAAGTAGGTGCTTGCATAGCTGAGGTTGTGAAAAATCTTAGAATTGAAATTCCCATAGATGTAAGGATTGAGCTCAATGGCTTAAGGGCTCTAGCAGTAGAGGAGATTTCTGCAACGGGGATGCACTTAGCGAAAGCCAAGGAACTCCTCTCCACATGGGGGGCGCAGGAGGTTAAGGGAGCCACCCTTGTGTGGAAAGCCTCTACCTCTTCCATGAGACCTGACTACACATTCATAGAGACACCAAGCTTCGTCTGGTTCCAATTTCCCTGGAGCAGGATATCAGACTACGCACAGTTCGCCATGGTAGCCATAGAGGAGAGCCTTGGGGGTGCCAAGGACCACATCTTCAATTTAGAGTATGTAGAAAAGCTGTTTATTGAGTGGTATGGATTTAAGCCGGACTACAAATACTTGAAGAAAGCACTTGAAAAACTAGTCGAAGTCGGCTTCCTGAAGAGAAGCTGCGATGGGAAGTACACTCTTACTATAGAGTAGAAAAGTCTTCTTAGTGTTTTTCTAGGGGTTTTGCTTATTGTATGTGTATTCACTATGCTTTGCTGAGCTCAGTAGTATTCAGTACACCTTCAGGAGCTTCACAGCCCCCTAAAGCAAAGTGAAAGCCAGTAAGCAAAAATAAACACTAAAAACAAGAAAAAAGAACAACCAGAGACAAACATGCGTACGCTCTATAACTCACTTATTCCTTAATGCGTTGTTCCACTATTTTAAGCAACTTACTGAGCCAAACCCTTAGGCAGACTTCTCCTCCAGGCTTCTCTGTGATGATTTGTGTGAAGAGATACTCGCTGAGTTTCTCGCCTAAGACATTTATAGCTACACCTTTATCAACACAGTTGCTACTTCTAAAGAGTTCTAGCACCTCACTTAGAGTTGCTGTATCTACTCTTATTGGGAGCACGGGCAGGGTTACAGGCGCTTTGAAGGATTCGTGGATGTAGATGGAGGGTATTCCTAGGAGCATTGCCACTATTGTGAGAAAAGCTGTCTCAGCTTTGAAGCCCGGTGTTGCTGACACAACCACTTTGTACCCTCTCTTCAAGTAGCCCTCAATATGCTCAACGACCTTGTCTAAAAGCTCTAGAAGCCCTTCATCAAATTCGTCAACACTTTTAAGTGCCTTAACCTCCACTACCTCAACGTTGCTGTAGCCCATGGCTTTCAGAACCTTTCTGGCTATCTGTGCACAGAGTAGAGAGTTGCATGTCTGCGAAGCAATGAGCACAACATCTACAGCACCTCTAGGTGTAGGAAACTTTGTGAGTGTAGTCTCAATGCCATTTACCTCAGCAAGCGCCCTTACAGGGTTTTCTAATGCGAATTGCTCAAGCTTTGCTAAAAGCTCCACATTTTTAAGAGCCCTGCATATTACACCACTTGGATAGGTGTTGCGCGGATCGTCAACAGCAACCCTATCCCAATCAACCATAGCGAACCTCTCAACAATACTCCTAAACCTCGTATCAGCTACAAAGTTTCTCAGTAGCGACGTACCAACAGTAGAGGCTATAGCTAAGCGCATCGCTTTGCATCTATAAGAGGGTTCTACAAGTACTGCTTAAAAAGTGTTTTTACTGGCTCACCTCTTACTCTTGGCAAGGAACTCATCAACTAGCTCAGGTATTGTAGGACCTTCAACTACCTTCAGGTTCCACACAACATTAACCACAGGCTTGTTTAGCCTCAGTATGCTCGCTATGTTAATTGGTGAGGCATTCACTATTACATCTGCTTCAGCACTATTAAGAGTGCTCTCCAGATCCTTGAGCTGTCCCTGTGTGTACCCAGCGCTAGGAAGCACTGGACCTATGTGCGGATATTCCTCATATACTCTCTTCAGAAACCCTATGGCGTATGGCCTTGGGTCAACTACTACAGCGTTGTGCTTTTTAGCCACTACGTACCCTGCTCCATAAGGTGCCCCACCATGTGTTACTGTGGGGTAGTCCTCTACCACAACAACCCTCTTACCACTTATTAGAGCAGGGCTCTCTGCCTCAACCTCCATGACAGCCTTTGATATGCGTGCCCTATTGTTAATACTCTTAACGTTCCTAACCACCTTCTCCACAGCCTCTTTATCTGCTTGCCTAACCTTAGTCACTATAACAGCGTCAGCCATAATAACGTTGACCTCTCCTGGGAAGGTTGAGACCTCGAGACCAGGCCTTGTGGCGTCGACTGCTACCACCATGTAGTCAGGCCTGAAGAAGGGCCAGTCGTTGTTTCCCCCATCCCAGAGGATTACGTCCCCAAGCTTTTCAGCTTCTAGCAAGACCTTGCTGTAGTCTACCCCAAGTAGTACAGTGACGCCTGCTCTTAAGTGAGGCTCTATCTCCTCCCTCTCCTCAACGGTAAGGTCATACCTACTCAAGTCAGCAACACTTTGAAAGACAATAACACTCCTCTTCTCCAGATCGCCGTAAGCCATCGGGTGCCTCACTACAGCAACACTAAGTCCTCTCTTCATGAGCTCTGAAGCCAAGGCTCTTGATATCGTTGACTTTCCAGCACCTGTCTTCACAGCAGTTACAGCAAGAACAGGCTTTACACTATCCAGCATTGTGCTCTTGGGCCCTAGGATTCTAAAGTCACAGCCAATTGATAGGACTAGGGAGAGAACTCTCCCCAGCTCCTCATAAGTCAAGTCGCTAAAGCTTAGCACTACCTCGTCAACTCCATGCCTAGCAACAAGCTCTGGGAGCATGCTCAACGGGTAGACGGGTACCCCCTCAGGGTACAGCACTCCTGCAAGGCTTGGTGGGTACCTCCTATACTCAATGCCAGGTATTTGAGTAGACACAAAGGCGACAACTCTATACTCACTACTACTTCTAAAAACCATGTTGAAATTGTGAAAATCCCTACCGCCAGCACCGATGATAACTACCTTTCTGACCACAGCGCGTCACTAGGCTGTAAATTTGTAAAGACTATAAATAAAATGTTTTGATTATCACAACAAAAACACTATAAATACCTCAACACCTTAGAGGGGCTGTAATGGTATATGTGTGTAGAAAATGTGGAAGAGTGTTTAAGAGTAGGAGAGCATACATGTTCCACATACTCATTGGGGTAGAGGGAGGGTACGTTAAGAAGGGGAAACGTTGAATCACTGCCACTAAGCATCTTCACAATAGCGTTAGCCCTACACACTAACGCCGTTTCAAACATGATGAAGGTAAATAATGCAGAATAGCAGTAAGTGCTGCTAAGTGAAAAGACTGCAAGGGTTAGCAATGCCTGAGCTGGTGATTAACGTTAGCAACATTATTTCACCGCTATGCTACACCATCCTAAGGATAGAGCCCTACACCGCATGCTCATATCGCTGTATTTACTGCTACAGCAGGTGGTATATTAGAGGAGGATCAGAAGTTGTTGCACCAAGGAGAAAAGCTGTTGATATGTTTGAAAGAGTTGCTAGACATATCTATAGAAAGGGGGTTAAGCCCATACCATTTAGGCTATCAACACTTATAGACCCCTTTCCATCACACGAAGAGCTGAATAGGGTTAGCGAAAGGGTTTTAAGCATTGCTAGAAAGTACATGCATCCACTCATAATTAATACAAAAAGCTCAGCGGTACTTAAGGTAGAGGGTATTAGGAAGGGGTTAGAGGAGCTTCTCGATAAAGGGCTTGCTCTACTTCAGCTCTCTCTATCTACAGTTGACGACTCTAAGTCAAAGGCTCTAGAGCCCCTTGCCCCATCACCATCAGAGAGGCTATTGGTAGTAAGAGAATTTGGGTTAAGAGGATTTCCAGTTGCTGTAAGGCTTTCGCCATACATACCCCTCTACTCACCAACAAATGAAGAAGAGGTCGAGTTTACGCTGGGGCTCCTCAAGGATGCAGGGGTTAGGCACATAATTGTAGAGTCGTTGAGAATTGAGAGAGGTTGTAGAGGAATTGATTAAAAGGCTCGGCATACAAGAGCTCAGCTTCGAAGGGTATGGCATTAGAGAGGTTATGGGTTTAAAGCCTCTTGTTAGAGTATCGGAAGGGCTTAGGGTAAGTGCCTACAGCACTCTGCATAAGCACTCTGTTAAAATGGGGATAGGCTTTGCAACATGTAAAGAAGGGCTTTTCAGGTTCCACACTACTGATGATTGTTGTGGAGCCTACATGCTAAAGAACTATGTTTTGAGGGTAACACTATGGGATTTCTACAGAGTAGGAGTAGATGTAGTGAAGCAGAAGGAGGATGTGAAAGCATATGTCAATAGTGTGTGCAGAAGATTTTCAAGAATTTGTGGAGAGGATCTAGGGCTTTACCCTAGAACCATATCAAAGCCCATGAAGTATCACGAGAAAAAGCTATTGAAAGTCCTGGAAAAACAGGAGATCCTCAAGTTAATTGCACCAGACTTCGCCAAATCTCACGACGCATTGTAACTAGCTGTTTGCATTAAAGCTCCGACGCGTTGTAGAGAGTGTGTGCATTAAATGTTGCTTGCATCTATGTGTGCTTCAAGACTTTAAGCATTTCTAGAAGAGAATTCCTCAAGATGCTTATATCCGTCATTAGGGCTATGAATCTGAAGCCCATTTGCATATACCTTTTTGCTGAGTCCATGTCAAACGCATGTATCCCTGGCACTTTATCAAATTTTTCACACGCCTTCAAAACACTGAGTAAAGCCTCTTCAAATTTTGGGTGACTGTACTGCAGAGGAATTCCGAGGTTTACTGAGAGGTCCATGGGGCCTACATAGAAGACTTCTATCTCTTTGACACTCGCTATCTCCTCTATGTTTTTAAGAGCCTCCTGCGTCTCTATCTGAATTGCTATTACGAGTTCTTCAGACTCGAACTTATTGTAATAATCAAGGAAATTCACAGCACCATATAGGACTGCTCTCCTAGGCCCAACGCCTCTAACACCATTTGGGGGGTACCTAGAGTACTTCACAACGTTAATGGCTTCACTTTTTGAATTTACCCAGGGAACTAGCACCCCTGTGGCCCCTACATCTAGAACCCTCTTTATAGCCACCATGTCGTTCCAAGGAACCCTCACTATTGGCGCAACATCTGTGTTTTTGATTGCCATTAGAAGTACCTCAAGGTTTGAAATGTCTAGCGGCCCGTGCTCCATGTCAAAAACAAGCCAGTCTAGCGGTAATGTGGAAATAGCTTCGACAACATCTGGGTGGTTTATAGTTATCCAAGTTCCCAAAGCCACGCCATTTTCTCTCAGAGTTTTCTTTAGCTTAGGCATACGCATCACAGTGAGCTTGTGGTCTTAAAGCACTTTTAACCTTACGCTTTACACAATAGTACATGTGATTTTTATGGAGAAACCTAAGGTGCTACTTACAGCACCAATACATGGTGCTGGTGTTGAAGTACTTAGTAGAGTTGCTGAAGTTGTTACAGCACCTAAGAGGCTTAGTAGCGAAGAGGAGTTGGCAGCGGCTATCAGGGATTTTGATGCTGTAGTTTCAATGGGTGTAGAGCCCTTTACTAAGAAGGTGTTAGAAAGTGCCACAAAACTCCTCATAGTTGCTCGACACGGTGTTGGATATGATAATATAGATGTTGAGAGTGCCACAAAACTCGGCATATGGGTTACTATAACGCCTGTTGAAGAGCTCTTCGAAGCTGTTGCAGATCATGCCATGGCGCTTCTCCTATGCTTAATTAGAAGAGTTTGTGATGCTGATGAGTTTGTGAGGTCTGGCAACTGGTTTGATAATCCATTCGAAAACAGGGTCTTTGTAGGCATGGGCTTAAGGGGTAAGGTAATGGGTATCATAGGGCTCGGGAGAATAGGGTCTAGGATTGCTGAGAGAGCTAAGGGATTTGGATTGAAGGTTGTGTACTATGATATTGAAAGGAAGGTTGAGCTGGAGAAAAAGCTTGGCGCAGAGTTTTGCTCACTAGATGAGTTGTTAAAGAGATCAGACATCATAATTATAGCTGTTTCGCTAACAGAAAAAACCAGGGGGCTTATAGGTAGAAGGGAGATATCGCTAATGAAGTCGTCAGCAGTCCTAGTAAACATAGCTAGAGGTCCTGTAGTAGACTATGAGGCACTTGTAGAAGCCTTGGAAAGCGGTAGAATAGCAGGTGCAGCATTAGATGTATTTCACAGAGAGCCTCTGGAGCCAAGTAATAGGCTTACAAAGCTGAAAAACACTATACTAACACCACACATAGCGTGGTTGACAGAAGAAGCTAGAAGAGCTATGGCTGTAGCTGTGGCTGAGGAGATCCTCAGGGTTCTGAAGGGGGAGAACCCCGTACACCCAATAAATCTAAGTGTGAGAGAAAACGCTAGAAATAGGAGACTTAGCGTGGCGCAGCCTTGATTCAAATATGCTTTGCCGCTTACAGTGGTGAACCGCCCAGGGATTCGGTTATAAAGACTCTCATAGTTATGGAGAGGTTGGGCAAGCTTTGTGAAAGGTTTGCAGTGATTGTTGGAGGGTACTGGGGGTTAATGAAGCACGTAGTTGATAAAGCGCTGGAGCTAGGGCTACCGGTGGTTATAGTTACCCCTGCTGAGCAGGAGCATGAGGTATTTCCTGAAAACGCCATCGTGATTAAGCCAGGAGCGAGTTATAGAGTTAGAAGTGTCTTCATGGTGAGATCCTGCGACACCTTAATTGCGTTGGGGGGAGAGAGTGGGACTATACAAGAGATAGTCACAGCCTATGCTGAGGGGATACCTGTATACATACTGAGATCAGGTTTTTCAAGTGATAAAGTAGAGTTGCTCACACCTCACATAGACTCTCGTGCCTTAGCAGAGGTGAAGGTGTTTGAAAATCCAGAGGAGCTCGCTATTGTAGTATCTAAAGAGGTTTGCAAAACCAGAGCAGAGGAGAGAGAGGAGCGCAAAGTGAAAATGGGTTAGCAAGACAAATTCGAGCTCCATAGTGGTAGTTCAAAGCATTTGCTTCAGCAACCCACCCTCTCATCAATGATCAGCAATTGTGGCTATTCATCATTCATTATTAAGCGTCGCTTAACTGATTTATAAAGGCTTTGCGATGTATATGCCGTCTTGGTTCTCTAAGATCACTACCCTGATCTTCTTACCTACAACCTCTTGGCGCCACTCTGTATTAACCACAGTTATGAGAGTACTAAAGTTGCTGTCTACAGCTATAACCTCCCCCCTCAACCACCCAGGCATGGCTATGGTTACGTGTAGACACTCTCCTCGGCCATACATTATTGGGTATCTCTTTGTGTACTTAAACCCAAAGTCAAGCTTCTTGTAATAAAGCGGAATGCCAAACCTACTTTCTAGCCTCTTCAAAAACTCTCTAAACTCTCTCCATGTAGGCTCTCTAACCCCTGGAACCTTTCTGCCATACTTATGCACTTCATACTTCTGTATACCAAACGGTGGAAACCTCTTTCCAACACCTATCCTCAAACCCCACTCAATAAGCTCCTCAATATCCTTGTCATTCACTCCTGGTATCCAGACAGGTGTTAGATGAACATCTATACTAGTTTCCCTAGCTATATACTCTACAAGCTCCTTGACCCTCTTAACACTATACCATGGAACACCTTGGAGGAAAGCGCCTTTCTCAGCATTCAAAGTGTCAATGCTTATGTTCATTCTATCCAAACCAGCCCTACTCAAGGCGTCAATAAGACTCTGTGTTAGTGTATAGCCTCTGGTCTCCATAGCGACTCTCGGGGTAATCCTCTTGAGCTCTGCTACAATCTCGACTATATTTGGATGTGTAGGAGGCTCTCCAACTCCATCTATAAGGGCTTCAAGAACATCACCACCCTTAGCCTCAATAACAAGCTTAGCCCATCTAATTAAGTGCCTCCAATCAACAACAAACTCCGCCTGCCTATAGCGAGAGTAGGGGCCTGCATCAACACTACAGAAAATGCAGTTGTAGGGACAGATAGTTGTAGGCCTGACTTGAAGAATATTCGTGCCCCTATCTATTACGCCAAAAGCGATGTGACCCACAAGGGGCATGTTATGCACGTAGATGTACAGCCTGTTTCTTGAAGCCCCTATAACCTTGCTCATTTTGAACACAAATTGCTAAAGCTAAATACCTTCCTCAGCTTCAAAACATGTAGTTAGAACAGGTTTTAGAGGTTTTTGAAGTGAGCCTTGGTGTAGTTGAAGGCTACTACCTCATGTTAAAAGACAGCACTATCTTCTATGTCAAGGGGATTTCACATCCGCCCAAATCTGTAGTTGCATTCCCGAAGTACATACCCAGCGAATCTGGTGAAAGACTGCACCCCTCTGGCCTTAGGTACGCTAAGGTTGCAGGTGTTGAGCAACAGTTGCAGTACATTTTTAGCAAGTACCCAGGTTTTGTTACAATAGATGCTTACTACTGCTACAGACCTATACCAATAGTGAGATTAGATTATGTTAGACAGCTCTACAACCCAATTGAAAAAGCTGCAAATATTCTGAAGAGCGAAGGGTGTTCAAGCCCGGTAATGTGTGATGTGAAGGAGTTCCTAAAGCTTATTAACGAAGTTGGGGGGGTTAGGGGTGTTGGAGTCTCGGGCTCAATACTTGTTGATCTCTATACTCATGACTCAGATATAGACCTTGTTGTTTACGGTGAGAGCAATGCGCTGAGAATGTATAGGTTTCTAACTGAGGCTATTAATGAGGGTAAGCTAGGACTTAGGAGATATGGTAAAGAGAGCCTTGAAAAACTGTATAAAGAGAGATCCCTTGAAACACCCATGGTATTCAAAGCCTTTGCAGAACTAGAGAGCAGAAGGGTTTTAGAGGGGTTATTCAAGAGCAGGGAGTACTTCATAAGGTTGATTAGAGAACCCTGGGGAGATGATGTGTATGGTGTTTATACCTGTATGAAAATGGGCGTTGTTGAGGCGAGGCTTCGAATAGAGGATGACAGCGAGTCCATATACACCCCATGTAGATATAGAGTTGGCGTTGAGGAGATAATCAAAGGGCCTAAGGCAGAAATAGAGGAGATATATACACTCAGAGGGAGGTTTAACGAAATTGCAAAGAAAGGTGAGGTGGTGTTGGTGAGGGGGTCCCTAGAGAGAGTAGAGTATGGAAGTGGGAAGGTAAAGTACAGGCTCTACCTTGGGGGCCCAGGAGACTACATGCTGCCCTTAGCTGACACTAAGCGATAGAACAAGCGAAGGCCTAGCACTTAAAAGTTAGAGACAGTTATTTTCAGATTCATTTATATACAAGTTTTAGTAGAGAGTGTATGGGTAGCTCTATGACTAAAATTGGCATGAGATTTGGAGAAGCACTAGTTGGTGAAGAGCCTGAGATTGCCCACATAGACCTGATAATAGGGGATAAGGATGGTCCTGCTGGCGTAGGCTTTGCATTTGGCTTAGCGCACCAGACATATGGACACACAAAGCTATTTGCTGTACTCACTCCAAATCTCCTGGTCAAGCCTGTTACGCTAATAGTACCTAAGGTAACTATCAAGAATTTAGTGCAAGCAGGGCTAATATTTGGCCCTGCCCAGTACGCTGTTGCTAAAGCTGTTGCCGATTCTGTTGCAGAAGGTGTTATTCCCAAGGACGTTGTTGAGGACGTTGTAATAATATGTGGGGTATTCATTCACCCAGCTGCAAAAGACCCTGATAAGGTGTTTAAGTACAACTATGAGGCTACTAAGCTAGCTATTAAGAGGGCTATGAGTGGAGAGCCAAATATTGAGGAGATACTGAGTAAAAAGGATGTTGTTGAGCACCCGTTTTACAAGCCAAAGAAGTAGTGAAACTCCTCTAATTTCAATCCTACACCTTTTTCACTTTTTCAACGACTCGTATACTTGTAATCTCTGTGTAGGGATACTGCCCATTCTCATCCTTCTCATACTTCTTCACCATATCCCACACATTTAGAAGTGCTATAGCAACTGCTGTGAGAGCCTCCATCTCAACCCCAGTTCTCTCTCTAGCTCTAACTAACACCTCTACACAAACACTATCATCTCCTACAGTGACCCTAGGCTCAACATAGTCTATCTTAATTGGGTGGCAGAATGGTAAGAGCATGTGGGTCAACTTCGCAGAGGCTATGGCAACTACAGATGTTGTTGTCATAACATCTCCCTTCTCAACCCCACCCCCTCTAATCCTCTCAATAGTTTCCCTCCTAAGCCTTATACACCCCACAGCGACAGCCTCTCTACCGACCTCCTCTTTACCACTAACATCAGCCATCTTCACGCTCATAGCACCTCACCTACACTCTTAGTGAAAAATTCTGTGAAAAATTCTTAAACTCTATGAATTAACATAGTTTAGCAAGTGAGCACCAATTGCTAGTCTCATTCATAACTGTGTACAACGGTGTCAAATTTTTTGAGTATTTGAAGAACACTGGGTGTCAGGTCTCTGAAGAGGTACACACAGTTTTACCTGACTCCTCAGAGTACGGGCTTTATATCTGCTCTAAGGATGGCGAAACAAAGGTTATCTTTGCACTACACTACATAGATCATCACTACGCAGCGTTACTAGATTTAAAAGAGGATGCTAGTGATAGAGAGGTTATTGAGGCGCTGCTCAAGGCTAAGGACAAGGGTGTGTGGATTGCTCCTGTAGAGCATGTGCTCTTCGTAGTGCTAGACCCAGCGTTTGCAAGGATCATAACAAGCTATGTTGATGAAGAGCAGGACAGGGTTTCTCAGTATCTAGAGCTGTATAAAAAAGGTGAGAGCCCTTGGAAAGGCGTATTGAAAGACCTTGTACCAGCCTTAGTGGCATTCTCTAAAGAAATGTTGAAGAAGGAGAGCCTGTAGCTCTGATTATCGCATAGTGTTTAGCTAGTGGTGCTTTTTTACTAATAGCATCACTGAGCTTAATTAAAACAATACCCCTACTAAAGCCGTGAAGTGCAATGTATACAACAAAATGGCTTCAGCTAAGCATTGCACTAAGCTTTTTAGCTGGGGTCTTCAAGGTACTGGGGGGTGTTTTAGGGAGCTCTAAATCAGTCTATGTAGATGCCTTGACCTCCATAGCCAACACATTGTCAATAATCATCATCTACACCTTCTATAGAAAGAGCCTTGAGCCCCCAGATCACGACCATCCCTTCGGGCATCTGAGGTTAGCATTCGGAGGACCTATAGCAACCCTCATGCTGTACTCATTTGTTTTAGGGGTAGTAATTGTTGATATCGCTAGTTACTTTGGAAAACCCTACACAATATCAATTTACGCACCAGTATGTGCTACCATAGGTATGACTCTTTACGCACTAGCTATAGCCACGTCAAAAAAGGAGAAGTCCCTAGCAATTTACTATGCAAGGTTTACAGCAATAGAGTTCATAGAGGGGCTTGCAACGGTAGCCTCATCGCTTAGTGGTATATTCGTAAGCTTCTGGATAGACTACATCACAGCTATAGCACTAATGCTATACCTAGTTGTAGAGTTGTGGAGTAATTTAAATGAAATTGTCTACACTATTAGCGACTATAGCCAGGTAGAGGTATCCTCAAAGATCTCAAGATACCTCTCAGAACTAGGATTTGAAGTGAAGAGAGTTAGAATTAGGAGAGTATTTGGTGAAGCATATCACGGTGATATAACAGTGAGGGTGCAAAACCCAAGCGTTACTAACTTAGACTCTTTTGTAAAGCATGTCGAGGAAGAGATTAGGAAAAAGTTTAAGGCTGATGTGGTTCTCAAAGTGGAGTAGCATTGTAGTAAAGCTCTGAAGATTTAATCACGTATAGTACTAGAGCAGGTGCTTAAACAGTACTAAACTAAGGTCTTCTAAGCCGCTTCCAAGGCTCATAGCACACCTTTTCCCAGGTTTTCTCAGCTACAATCAGGTTTTCGTGAAAATGTGCAAAAGTATCTATATCCTTCACACCCTTGAACAGAACTACATCATCTTCGTAAGAGCATGTAAGCTTTTCAATAACTTCGGCAACCATGCCTTCGAGAAGCTCTATGTGTACCTCATTGTAGCCCAGCCCCTGGAACAACCTCCTAGAGGGAGTATTGCTCTCCCTCGTTGTAGCTAGGAAGACCCTGCTATTATCATCAAACAAGCTCTCAACTGAGGCTACAAGTGCCTTACCCACACCTCGCCCTCTAAAAGCACTATTTACAGCGACATAGTATATAACTGTAGTTGGAAAGGGTTTTGTTAAAGCCTCGTAAAACACTGCAGTACCTATGTCCACACCGCTTTCACTTGCTATGAGCACTCTGCAAATACCCTCCTCTATACATGTTGATGCAAAGTATGAGTGATACCACCCCACTGACGACTTCAAGATCTCCTTAACAGTATCCAGGCATGCTCTATTGCACTCTACTATTCCAATTGCATCACCTATGCATTAATTTCGGGCGCCTCTCTCCCTTATAATCCTCTACTCGTTTAGATAATACAGTGGTAGTTTACCAGTGTTACCTGGTTGATATACGTGCTGACACAGACACTAGATGCAGCGCTAGTACTCTTTGGTTCTCTGAGGAGTAAGATTGATGAGGTAATAAGTATTGATGTTGCTAGAGAGGTGAGGAAGCTGTGGATACCATATAGAGGCGTCCACAACCCATATGCAAAAAGGCTCAGTATTGTGGCTATAGATAGCGGCTATAACTACAAGGAGTTCAGAGGATACGCTCTCTACATACAGAATACTGCGTGGGTTTTAGTTGAGCCTAGGGGGAGTGAGCAGTGCAATGGCGTTGTTGATGTGGATTTGGCCTCCACTAGCAACATAGAGTATGAACTTTCACTGCTATCAATAGCTAGAGAAGTTGAGACAATGATAAAGCTTGTAACACTTGCAGACATAATTCTTGTTGATGGTAGCGCTATAGCAATGTTCTCAAAGCTGAGGAGAGCCATGCTGGAGAGCGAGCATGAGCTTCTCAATTCCAAGGGGGTAAGGCTTTCTGAGGTGTTGAAGAACCTCCTCATAACACTCTCCCTTTATCCGCGAAAATTTGTGTTCCTCTCTAAAAACTCTACAGCAAAGGATGTCCTGGGTTTCGTGAAGGGGGATATATATTACTTTGAGAGGTACACAGGGGGCTTACCTGGTTACACAAAACCCCTGAACTTAGCTGAGTCAAAGCATATGGGCATAGCCTCAGCTACGAAAATGTTTATGCACAGCATGAAGAGTGTGACAGGACTCAAAGCGTCTATTTACATGTCTTATGCAAGGTTTGAGCCGTACTCAAGAGTCTACAGGGTTGAGCTAATAGGGGAGTTTGATGAGCCTGTAGAGTCGCGAGTTCGACACCTAATAGATGTACTTTCAGTAGCTACAGTTTCTGGATACCCATACCCGTTAATGAGAGCAGATCAAGTTGCTAAAGTGAGTAATAGTGATGTGGAGAGAATAGCCGCTGTACTCGGCGTTTTAGAAGACCCCTATAGCAGAGAACCCGTATAGGTGAGTGCAATGACACTACAAGAGCTTTTTGAAGCTAATCTAAGTAGAGAAAACGAGATCGTGGGCTACGTAGTTGGTGAAGCCAAGCCCTATGAAGCTGAGATCCTAGCGTTTAGACCCTTAGCAATGGGGGAGTACTTGTACATGGAGTACCACGGCTATAGAGTACTAGCATTTGTAGCTGCATCAATAACAGGTAGCCTGGTCATATCAAGGGATCTTGTGGACCCTAGAGATGTGGAGAGACTTGTAAAGAATATTAGAGTGGGGGAGAGGCTTTTCTACCACAGGGGTAAGATAAAGATCCTTGGTTCAGTAGATAATAGTTCTACAAAGCTCCACATACCACCAGTTCCACCACCTCCAGGAACAGAGGTCTACAAGGCTCCAAAAACAGTATTGGAAAGAGTGTTTACACCTAGTACTCTAGCTCATGTGAGAGTGGGCACTCTTTTAAGAGAACCTGACATAGAGGTCAGGATAAACATAAATAAAGTTGTCTCAAGGCACTTAGGAATACTTGCCATGACTGGTATGGGTAAAAGTAACCTCGTTGCATTACTTGCAAAAAGAGTTTCAGATCTTGGTGGAACAACCATCATATTTGATTACCATGGCGAGTACCTGTCTCTACCGAGTGCAGTCGTCATCAAACCTGTGTTGGATCCTGCACGACTAACTTTAGATGAGCTTTCAAGGCTTTTGAACATACCGCGAAATGCAACAAGGCAGAGAATGGTTTTAAAGGAGTGCCTGGATTCCGTAGATGCAGAACTAAGCAGAGACTTCTTCAGCAGTTTAAAGAAGTGTGTTCAGGGAAAGGTTGCTAGGTATGGTACATCTGCACAGAAGGTTTTAGACGCTGTAAATGTTTATGAAGGTTTTTTGAGGAAAATTTTGAAAGAAGATTCTGGTGACGTTACGGAAAGGATAGCGATAGGCACAATAAATGCTGTCGACCTTAGCGAACTCCACTTGAATCACGCTGACGCTGTTATAGCACACTGGCTCTCAAGGCTTTTAGAAGCTAGAAAAGCGAGTGTGTGGAGCAATGGTGCAAGAGGCTTCCCCACGCCTATCGTAGTTGTCATAGAAGAGGCTCACGTGTTTGTACCAGTAGGAGAGGAGACAGCAACAAAGCAAAGAGCTTCAATGGTTGCTAGAGAGGGAAGGAAGTTTGGCATAGGCATTATCATGGTTTCACAGAGACCGAGAGGCTTAGACCCAACTATACTGAGTCAGCTTGGTAACTTGGCTATTCTCAGAATTGTTCACCCAGAAGACCAGGTGTACATATCGAGGTACTGCGAGCCCGTTATGCAAGATGTTATGGAGGAGCTACCTGGTTTAAACATTGGTGAAGCAATATTGTTGGGAGAGTGGGTAACTGTACCAGCTGCTGTAAAGATAGACCTTGTTAGAGAAAAGTTAACAGGGGCAGATATTGATGCTGTTAAGATCTGGGCTCTTTATAGTAAAAAAGAGCATTGAGGTTATGCTAAGATAAGTATGTTTGTAAAGTAAAAGCTTTCTCTATAGCTCTAAACCTCTAAGTCCTTTAGAGTTATTCTTTTCTTTGTCTTCCCAACTTCTATATACTCAAGTTCTTCAGATAGTATCTCTTCCTCCTTCTTAATCTCCCTCAAGCACCCGAGCTCCTTTAGCTTCATGTAGACATTTCTCACAGCTAAGAACACCTCATCTTCGCTCTTAGCCCCTGTTATAACCATTTTACCGCTACTAAATATGAGGAGAACAACATGAGGGTCACTCATTCTGTAAATGAGCCCTGGGAACTGCTCTGGCTCATACATGGTGTTCTCTAGTAGGAAGGCAACTTTCTCTAGCATCACCTCTGCACCAAGATTAGCAGAAGCCACTATATTTTGAATTTGTATTCTTGGCTTAGTAGTTATGGTTACGTAGTACTTCAAAAGCATTTTTATAATCTTCTTCACAGCTTTTATCAGCGTAGGTGTGCTTTTAGCCCCTGTTACAACCATCCTACCAGATCTAAATACAAGTGCTGTTACTTTCGGGGCTTCAAGTCTTAGCACAAGGCCTGGGAACTGCTCTGGGTCGTACTCGACATTAGGCAGTGCTTTGTCAAGGTACTCTAAGTCTATGGGTTGCCCAATTGTTACAGTAGCAACTATGTTCTCGACTTTAACCTGTATGAATGGATTGTTTAAACTCACTAAGTACTTTTCATAGAATTGCCTGTAATAGGAATCTAGATCTGAAATGGTCTCACACTCAATGAATTTCCTTTTAAACTCAGAACTTATATACCTTGAATAGAGTTTATAAGCTCTTTTTAAATCATGGGCTAGAGCATGGTAAAAAGTTCCTCTATAGCTGCGAGTGTTGGAAGCTCGTACACGCCATCAGCTTCAACAATTACATAGGGTATTGCGCTCCTAAGAATGCCGTACTTCTTCACAACGGGGGAGAGAAAACTCTCTGTTGAGGTGGATACAGCTGTACCTGACTGATATGCTCCAGCAGCTGGAAGTATTACTAGAGTTGAGCTGTTTTGTAAGGGTACTTTGAGAAAGCATGGAAACTTTGATGTTGTTTCAGTAACAGGGTCTTTTAGAACTATGCTTGGATGTTCATGCCCTATTACAATAAGACTATAGTCATGAAGCTGAAAATCCTTATGTCCATGTATAAAAAGTATTGAACCAAGCTGAAAGCTTTCATAGAATTCCACACTGTACCTCATGGAAAGCGAGTAAACAAAGTTATCATGATTTCCGCGTACAAGCACAACTCTATTAAATTTCTTTTTGACGTACATAAGAAACTCTCCTAAATCCTTAGACTCCCTTCTGCCAAGCTTATCAAAGAGGTGCTTAACGTCACCAACAATTATTAGAGTATCTGCATTTGCAACACTTAACCCTCTTTCAATAATCTCAATAACTTTCTTAAGCTGAAGCCTCGGCAGAAAAACCCCTTTAGTTGCCATATATTCTTCAAAACCTAGATGTACATCAGCTAATAGCAACACCTTATGCTCAGGGAGTTCAAGATATGCGAGAGGCGTATCTTCAACAGCAAAGAGGTTCTCGTGTATTCTATAGAGCATTAAAACCCCTTGCAACGCTAAGACTACGTAAAGAACTTCGCAATCTCCTCTTCACTGAAGCTAGATATGGTTTCTTCAATAAGCTTTTGATCTAACCCAAGCTCAGCACCCAACTTCTTAATATCCTCTAACGCCTTCTTAGAAGACTCTTCATCACTAAAGCCATTAAATACATAGTGCGCTTTTTGAAGTTCATAAATAGCATAGAGATTGCTAATTACACCCTCTACAGTCACCTTTTGTATTATGAGCCCAGCATGTACTATAACAACATCACCAGGCTTTAAATCACTAATGCCATTAATTACCTCAACAATAGCACCTCCTAAGCTGACCTTAGACACAAGGCCACTAACATCCACAACCTTTGCTAGCACACCTAAGCACATGCTTAACAACACCGCATCTGAATAGCAGTATTTTTAGAGAAATTTATGTTTTTAAGTAATAAATAACGTAAGTTAAAAAGATTTTAAATTCAAGTTAAATTCAGGTGGAGAGAGTTGTTATCACCTTCTTTTCCGTAACAATTTTCTGTATTTGAGGAGCTTTAATCATTTTTTCAACCAATAACACACACCCCCAAATGCCTACTGTAGCCAAAGTCATTGTAATGCCAGCTGTAGTCATTTCATGTAGTGCTACAGTCCATTCCTCTGGGCTTTGCATAGCTGTTAAAAATGGAGGCCATAGGACAACCTCTCCATGCCATACATGCTCTAGAGTCAAAACGCCTGCTCCACTCCATAGCAAGCTCTCTAGCAATCCCAGATTAATTTTTGCTGAAACCTTTTTTGCAACTCTTTTTACTATGGACACTATTATAGCTAGTATTGAAGGCGCTATGAAGCATGCCATTAGGTACACCAGAAAAACTTTTTTGTGTGCCTGTTAAAAAGCTTACTTGAGGTGCGTACTAGATGTGGTTACTGGTACTAGGCTATGCTGCAACAATTACTACTGCACTATGGTATGTGAGTAAGGCAAAGGGAGAGGATTTGTGCCTCAATTACTTAGCAACAATACTTTGGGGAGCTACAGTAATGTTCTTTGTAGACGCTGTTTATAGTTATTTAAGTGGTGAAGAGTTTATTGAGATTAGTACTGAGGCTACAACACTGGGTTTTTCCTTACTCCTTGTAGCACTAGTAGTATGGCTTTTTATACTATTTTCAAAGGATCCAAAGAGAGTTTTTAGAAAGAGGTAAGCTTGGTTTAAAGACTTTTAATTCTCTTTTTCCCAAAACAGCTTTCTGAAGAACTATGAATGTTGATAGTGTAGTAGCTATATTGGCGAACACCCTCTATGTTATTGAGAGAAAGAGGATTAGTGCGAGAAGAGCTTTTTCCTATGTGTGCAAACGGTATGGCTGTGGCAAGGCCCTTTGGGACAGAGAGCTCCTATTTAGGTTAACGTTAAGGTTTATCTCAAGTTACTACACCCTTCTCTACATAGTTGAGAGGAGTAGTGGAGTTAAGAGGTATAGTCATCGGCTTCTCGCAAGGCTTTTTCTATACAAGTGGTTTTTAGAGGAGGGGGAGAGGATAGACTCAAAGCTTAGAAAGAGCGTAAAGAGGGATTTACACGATGTGGACTCAGTTTTAATAGATATAGAGGAGCCTTGGGCAAGGCTATCCTACCCAAAGTGGCTTTTTGACAAGCTGGCAAAGGTGATGCCTATTGATGAGGCTGTTGACATGCTTAGTGCTATGAACAGAAGGGTTGTGTGGGTAAGGATAAACACTCTCAGAATTGATGTTGATAAAGCGCTACACGAACTTGAGAAAAATGATATTGTTTATGAGGCTGAGAAGGGCATCCCCTTTCTTGTGAGGATTGTTAAGAGCAGGGCTCCCATTAGGAGACTTGACTTATTTAAAAACGGTTCGATAGTAGTGCAAGACAAAGCAAGCGTGCTTACCGTTATAGCGCTTAGACCAGAGCCAGGCATGCTCATATACGATTTTGCAGCCGCACCAGGAATTAAAACCTCCCTAATAATGCAACTAACAGAGAATAGGGCTAGGGTTATAGCTGTAGACCTGTCTAGAAGGAGGTTAGAGGTTATGAGACTTTTGCTGCAGAGGTATGGTGTTGATGTGAGTAGAGTTGACTTTGTTTTAGGGGATAGCAGGTTTCTATCTCTAAGTAAGTGCTCAGATGCTACACTTATTGATGCTCCTTGTAGCAGTAGTGGAGCACTATCTAAGGACCCTGCGATAAAGGTTATCTTAAGGCACAGTGGGATACCCAAGAGGATGAGTGAAATTCAGAGAAGTCTGCTAATAAATGCATTGAAGTATAGTGAGAGGGTAACCTATGCAACTTGCTCAGTACTACCAGATGAGGGTGAGGAGGTAATAGAGTATGTATTGAAGAAGGGTGTTGAACACAGACTTGTAGACCCAGCAATACCAGCATCTAGGGGCTACCGAGCGTACTCCATTTGGAATAGTGTTAGAAGAACACTCCCACATATAGATAATAGCGAAGGCTTTTTCATAGCCAATTTAGAGAAATAAAACAGTAAAGCATATAAAATTCTTAAATATGCGAAAAGGTAATATCCTTTTTTACAAAAACTCATATAGAGGCTCTGAAATCTTGTGGTCGGGATTGTGCCCCAAAAGATCATCTCTATTAAAAGGTGTGAAAACGCTTGTGAAATAAACCTTATAGAGTTCTTCGATGAAAGTAGGGGGCACGGTCTCCGCATAAAGGTTTCCCCAAGCAATAGAGTAGAGATTTATGGTTTTGGAAACGGCTTCCCAAGCCACATAAACATGTTTCAAAGTGATGGTATTTGGCACTGGGCCACTATTGAGGATAGCAATATTGAAAGACTTTTGAAGATGCATACAAATGCTTGTGAAGATGTTGCAAAGATTGTTTACACAATTGTCTCAATGACAAAAGACCCTATGCTCGCAATGTTTGCAGAGAGATTTGTAAAAAGGTATTCTATGCACGGAAGGGTGCACTGCATTGACATTGAATTCACTTAAATCTATAAACCTCTTTTAGTCTATTTGGCCATGGAGCAAGCGTGTACTTCTTAAGCCAATTCTCGTCTATTTTTATGCTCTTTAAAACTTCTATAACCTTTTCGACAAACTCCTTGTCTATAAGCCCCTTCTCTACAGCTGGACACTCTAAATCTAGATACGCCACCTTCTCATCTGTGTTAAAGTCGTAGTAGAGTAGTATTGGCCAAAGTCTGCAATCAAAGGACCTTTCAGGATAAATACTGCAAAGCCCTTTCTCATCTAAAAAGGGACAGGGTTTACCATCTTTAGCACCAATAGCCTTTACATAGCCTAGAGGAGTTTCTACACTAAATGCAACACCCTTAAACTTCTCTTCTTCTTCCGGTAGCAATACAGCATAGAATTTCTTACAGCAATTCACCTTACAACCATTGCATATGCTACCAAAATCCACAAAACCTAATTTACTAGCTAAGTTAATGGTCATTGAGCTCTTAAACACCTATTGTATTAGCTGACTTAGTATATGTAGAGTTATAAGCTGTTGTATAATGGTTTTAAACTATGGCACAGCTCTATAGAAAGCTATTTTATGTAGTATAGCTCTACATTAAGCAGTGAAGGTTTGTAAATGTTGACTCCTTATCTCCTCAAGTCTTTGAAAGAGTATCAGATTTTAATGTACTTAGGTTTTGAGAAAAGAGGTTTTTCCTGCACATAGTTTTTACCTAATTGCAAAGCTATCTCTGCTTTTGCAAGCTCTCTCCCAAGGTACATTGCGTGCGAGAGCTGAGTAACAAAGCCATTCTCAATGATTTTCTGTTGCACTGCCATAGCACTTCTACCTCTAATTAAAACCCTGCCCTTCCTACCTATATACAAAGCCTCTATACATCCAAGCTCATGATTCACTCTAATCTTGAACACCCCCACAGGGTCTAAGACGTATGGCTTGTCCTCTGCCACAGCCTCAACAACTGTATCATAGCCCTCGTCAAGCCCTTCTACATACACCTTCTTATCTTTTACTACGAGTAGTGATAGCCCTAGGTTCTTTGGTGGAGAACTCTTGTAGTGTGCTAGTGTAGCCATTTGTGAAGTAACCTTTGCCTCCAGCGTTGAGCCCCTAGCCTTTGCACTCTTCTCAACTACAAGCACTAAGCCTATGCCTAGCTCCTTGGCCAGCATAACCATGGAGGCATTGACCCCAATGCTGTCAGCATCTATGAGCTCAGTCACATTACCTATGCCAGCGAGTAGAGGGACTCCTGGGTTTCTCTGCTTAAACATGTAGTAGGCTAAGAGCGATGAGAAGGTCTGACCAAAGGGCTCTAGAATAGCGTCTGCAAAGACCTTTTCAAACCCCTTTGCCTTAACCGTAGCCACAGCCTTTTCAAGAAGCTCAACCCTCGCACTTGGATCTCTAGGCACAGCACCTGTCACTGGGTCTCTAGGCGTTGTGACAACAGCTACCTCCCTATCAACACTTGTGACCTTGCCTATGTTAGTCAGGTCAACATTTATGACCATGTCTGCGCCAGCGCGGATAGCGACATCAATTTCGCTAGGTATTGAGGTGTCTACAGCTACAGGCACATCAACTTCCCTCTTCAGCGCCTTCACCGCCTCAAAAACCCTCTGTTCATGTGGTTGCAGCGCCTCAAAGCCGAGGACTATCATGTCAGCACCGTTCTCAACATACCTCACAGCCTCTTTAACGAGCTTCTCTAAGTCAAGCGCGTGAGCCTCCGATATCTCGGTGGCGACCCTGATCGGGGGTGGTCTTATAGGTATCCTCAGCCCGCCAACAACCACGCTGTTGTCATCAGTCAAAGCCTCTTCAATACGCTTCAATATCTCCCTACTCTGTCTCTCAATGAGTTCGCTGAGCACCTCATCTGCTGGCTCATCGGGTGAGAGCACACTTAAGTCAGGCAACTTCAGTAGCTCGACAAGGTCATAGGCATTTACACTACCTTTAACAGTCTTAACACCAGTGGCCTCCTCAACAACTCTTCCAGAGCCCCTAGCCAAGCCAGGTATTAGGATGTAGTCATAGCCCTTCACGTCAAAGCGCTTAAGGTACTCAGCTATGTACTCAGCTGTAAGGAAAGCTGCTATAGGTATTGGCGTGACAATGACATCTACTTTGTGCTCTGACTTGGACTCAGCCAAGACCTTTTTAATGATTGGCTCAGCAAGCCTTCCCGTGACAATGAGCACTCTAGCCATAGTGCAAGGCGCCTCCAACAGCCATGCTGTAAAGCATATATTTGTGCCGGGGCTTTATCTGTACACTATCGTGAGCTGGTGAAGCTTGTGAAAACAAGTACTATTGCGTGGGCTGTTACTGGCGGTGGTGCTCACCTCAGGGAGTGTGCAGAGGTTATGGAGTATGTAAGGAGAAAGTTCAATGTAAAGATGACGCTGTTCTTGACAAGGTGGGGGTACGAAGTGGCGAGAATCTTTGGTGTACTGCCAAGGCTTCAAAACATTGCACCTGGAGGTTACTACGAGGAGTTCCTAGTCGACAACGAGGGGATGTACTACATTGGGAGGCTCAACATGGGGAAGTACGCTGCACTAGTAATAGCACCTGCAACAACAAATACTGTGGCGAAGATGGTGAATGGCATTGCTGACACAATTGCGACAGCACTTTTTGCTCAAGCAGGGAAGAGCTCTGTACCAGCAATAGTCTTGCCCACAGACATTCCAAGCGAGGAGGGCTACATAGTTACAGAGACCCCGTGTTATGTAGATAGAGCAGTTTGTGTAAAAGCTCACTGCACATCGTGTCAGCCTCTCGTGAAGTGCCCAGCTAGAGCCATTGACATTGTGGATGAGTTGCCAAGGATAGACCTGAGGAAGTGTATAGGGTGTGCTCTTTGTGAAAAGCTGTGCCCATACAGCGCTGTTAGGTGCTGGGAGCGAGTAAAGCTCATTCCAAGGCCTATAGACTTGGAGAATGTAGAGAGGCTAGCTAGGATGAGGGGTGTTGTGGTTGTTAAGAGCTCTTGGGAGATAGCTAAAAAGCTTGAGGAGCTTCTAAACAAGTAGCTAAATGGGTTTAGATGCCTCTCTACTCACTACAAAGCTTTGGGTTCTTCACGAGCTCTGTATAAGTCTTTAGGATCCTCTCCTTAAATCCCCTGAGCTTTTCGTGAACTAAGTAGTCTGCTACAGTACCACAAGCCCTCTCTATCTCCATGTGCTTTACAAGATCCTTAAAAAGCCCTCCAGCAATGCCTTCACCAATTGCTGCATAGCCTTGGGCAGCCTCTTTGCTTAGCTGAGCTCCCTTAATAGGCTCAGCAACAAGGACGTTGATGTCCTTTAACAGCTCTTGCAATAGCCTCTTAACTGCTCCCACCTTGCTATGCCTACCTGTCAACACAATAGCTTCTGCATGAGGGGTTGCGACAAGAGCTTTCATGATGTCCTTTGCAACAGCTTCTACAAATCCTTTGAATGCAGAGGCAAAGGGTTCTTCACCTCTCTCAAAAGCTTTTGCAAGCACTTCCATATCAAAGGTATTCACATAGTAGAAGAGCCCTCCATGAAACACATCCCACCTATCCCAATGCTCAACCCTAACAACAGCCTCTAAATCGAGAGTGCCTGCTGTGAGTGTTCCTATAGATGCGCATGTCCCGCCAATGCCGTCAACTACCTTGCCGCTGTCAACAGCGATCACGGCGTTGTAGCCAAAGCCCAGCTCAGCGACTATGATGTTGACTTTTCTGTAGTCCATCTCCTCTCTCTGGCTGTAGCTGTGTATAGCCATAAACGTTGCTGCAAGCTTATCCACAGTGCCCATGTCTATCTTGTTGAGCTTTCTGTACACAGGTATTGTCGGGAGCAGCACTATTGATGGGAGGAAAAGTACATTATTACTAAACTTCTTAACTAGGTGCTCAACTGCCTTGGCAAGCGCATCGTAAACCCATATTCCAAGCTCTCCAGCCTCAATACCTCTCCTAATGTCTTCTTCAGTGCTTAGGAGCAGAATTTCAACAGCAAATCGGCGAGGCTCTAAAACCTCGACTCCTCTAGTCACAGGCACGCCATAGCCAGAGGGAGCAACAATGAGATCGGCTTCGTAAGCCTCTACAGCACTTATTAGAGTACTTGGATCTTTAGCTACAACGACTGTTTCAATGCTTTTCTCAGCCTTTACAACACCGTCTTCAAGTACAACAACATCAAATGTCTTTGTCCCCGGATCCACACCTACAACTCTCAACACTCTTCACCAAATCTAAAGCTTTAGAAAATACCTTGTCTGCGAGGCTTTGAAAAAGCTTTCTGCTTGAAGACCTGTAGACAACTTCTCTCAAAAACTCTATCCTTTCAAGAGCTTTTTCAACATCTTCACACTCCATGTAAGGCATTTTTGTTAGCCACACCAAAGCCTCTATAAGAGCTGCTGAAGCTCTTGTAAATACTGTGGGCATAGCCTTGTGAACAGCGACCTCATCTACAGAGAGCTCTAGACTAATAATCTCTTCCCCTTCTACGCAGTGAAACCTGCATAATCCTGCTAGGCACGCACAACAAAGACTTTTTGGGCAGAAGCTTTTTTCAAAGGCTTTAGCAACTCTATCCTTCTCAAAGATTGCTACGTAGAAGAGCTGAGGGTCTCCAGACACACACACCCTACACCTCAACTCTTCAACACCTGTACTCAAGATGTAGTTGTAGAGCTTAGAGCCCTTGTACAGCCTCCCAACCAGGGTACAGCTCTCTGAAAGCCTAAGCCCCAGAGGCATTAACCCAACCACATCGCTATCTCTAAAGAATACCACTACTACCTCTCCCCACGTGTCTAGAGAAAAGCCTAAACGCTCCAACAGCTTTCGCTTCTCAACTATACACCTATGCATTTAACCCTCCTCAGGGAGCTCCGTCACTGTCTTTCTCTAAAATGTCCTCTATGTAGGCAAGTGTGTAGTCTAGCTCTGGTATGTACCTAAGCCTAGCCTTCACAACAGCTTTCCCATACTCGACAACTACAAGCACATCGAGATTTCTTGAGCGCAACGTTGCGTAGCTATATGGATTGTCTCCGCTAGGCAAGTCAATGTTTAGCTTCACGTGCGCTCTCCTTTTAAAGGGCTGAGACATTATGGCATATTCAATTACTTTTTCGAGAAGCTTAACCTCTTCAGCAAACCTTATAGGGATTCCAGAGAACTGGTGAATCACCATGCCAAGCGCTATACCAGCTTCAAATGCTGCACGCTCTCTATCAGTTACCTTGGGAGAGAAGTACTTTGAAGCAGCATCCCCTTGCTCAGTCATTTCAGAGCACCAACAACTTTCTTGAGCTAAGTTTAAGCTAATTAAAGCTTTTACTGTGTGTAGTTCCTCTACACAGTTAAATTAATTAAGTGTCAAACTTTACTCTGTTAACCCAGCCCCCTTCCTACATAGCCTACATCATGAGGTGCACAGCCATAAAGAATTGCCTACCTGATGTACAGAGAGACCCACCATCAGTACGACTAGCAGTTGACAAAGTGTGTGTACATAGCTTAAGAGTTAAGGTGTGTTTAAAGAGCTCTAACAATTCAGTGGAATGCCAGCCCGGCACGGTATCAGCGTGTGTAGATGTACATGAGGGTCTGCGCGGTATTCATGTCTCTAGAAGTGTAGAGGCGGTTCTCAAGACGATTAATAGCGTGACACACCTTAGCTTAGCAGATATTCAGCACAGCTTGAAGGCTGTGGCTGAGAGCCTTCTTATGAAGCATGAATACTCTTCTAAGGCTAGTGTTAAGCTAAGGCTTGAGCTCTTCTACACAATGGTAGACACGGACACAATCCCTGTAACTCTGACTGTCAGTGTTAGGCTTGGTATGGAAGGTAGTGAGAGGTATAGCATAGGCATAGCTTTTGAAGGAATGTCTGTGTGCCCCTGTGCTCAGCAGGTCTACGCATTTCTGGAAAACACCCATGCTCCTCACACCCCTTCGCATTCCCAGAGAGCTTTACTCAGCATACGCATAGACTCTCCAACACTTGTAAGCATTGAGGTTAGTGAAGTTGTTAAAGCTCTTCTCTCAGCTTTTTCAGCACCTGTAAAGAGCTTTCTAAAGAGAGATGAGGAGTACAGGCTAGTTAAGAGAGCTTTTGAAAACCCGAAGTTTGCTGAAGACATCGCTAGGGAAGCCATGTACGTACTGTACAAAGCGTTTCAAGACAGGTTGAGCCCAAGGTCTAGAATCGCTGTAAAGGTGCTGAGCTTTGAGAGCGTACACCCCTTCAACCTCTACGCCGAGATAAGGCGTAGTGTAGAGGAGCTGAGCAAAGCGTTTAGCAGTGGTGAGGTAAGGTGAATGTAGTTGTGCAAGCCAGTGCCAGGCTACACATGGGCTTCTACAACTTTCTCTCAGATGGTGTAGCCTATGGAGGGCTAGGTGCAGCGATTGAGTATCCTAGTGTTGTAGTGAAGGTGTACAAGCACAGTGGAGATGGTGTCAAGGTCTTTAACAGATCAGCTGTAGAGGTACAGGACTGTGTAGAGAGCGTTGTGAAAGCCCTCAGCCTAAATGGTGTAAGCATAGAGATTTTAAGTGCTGTGCCAAGGCATGTAGGGCTGGGCTCAACGACACAGACAACCTTGGCCATAGCTTACGCTACCTCAAAGCTACTAGGGCTAAACTACAGGGTCAGAGAGCTTGCTGTAAAGCTGTGCAGGGGTAGGGACTCTGGCATAGGTGTAGCAGCGTTTGAGGTGGGGGGCTTCATAGTTGACTCTGGCAGGAGAGTTGGGGAAGGTGGGAGGGTGCTCTGCCCTGCATCAGTCAGCGACTTGCCTCAGCCAGTATTTCGCGCTCCAATCCCTAGGAGCTGGAGCTTTGCTGTCGTCATTCCGAAGAAGAGGAGGGGCCTTGATGAGATCAGAGAGAGGAGAGCTATGGACGCGCCTCAGCAAGTTTCAAAAGATGTTCAGCTCGAGCTCTACAAGCTAGTTTTTCTCTACATGATACCAGCTCTCCTGAGGAGAGACATAGAGACGTTTGGAAAGGCTTTGACAAAGCTACAGCTCACTGTAGGCGAGTACTTCTCTAAGTACCAGGGAGGGGTATTTTGCTGCGAAGAAGCTGAGGAGGCCGTCAAGGCCATGCTTAAGCGCGGCGCCAAAGGTGTGGGGCAGAGTAGCTGGGGCCCAACAGTCTACGGGCTTGTTGAAGGCCAGGCTACTGCAAAGAGGCTGTGCAGAAAGGTGCTAGAAGAGATGGTGGCAAGGGGTGTGGAGGCTGAGTGCCTAACCGTCAAGGCGAGGAACAGGGGAGCTGATGTAGCTGTAGAGAGGTGATGGCGTGTGCTCGCCGAGGCCTTTACATCAGTTCTACCTAGCTTTGCAGAGTGGTGGAGGGTATACCTTGAAGTCACTGAGTTGCTGGGCATAGATAAGAGGTTTGACGAATTTGCAACAGCAATTGCTTACGAGCTTGTGAAGAGCGTTGACCCCCCTCTAGACAGTTGTAGAGTAGCTGTTATGGGGAGAGAGGCTATAGTGTTTGGTGCTGGCCCTAGCCTAGAAACACACCTTAAAGCTCTTGAGCTGCAGGGGAACTTGAAGCAGAAGGCACTCATAGCTGCTGATGGTGCGACAGCAGCCCTCGTAGAGGTGGGTATAGTGCCTCACGTTGTGGTGACAGACCTTGATGGCGACCTCAACGCTATTCTGTACGCAGCTGCAAAAGGGGCAAAGCTCTTCGTACACGTTCATGGGGACAACGTTGAGCAGTTCACGGAGTTCATTGAAGAGCTGAAGAGGGCTACCCCCAGCTTTGCAGTGACAACACAAGTAGTACCCCGCTACCCTGTGCTAAACGTTGGGGGGTTTACTGATGGCGACAGGGCATACTCGCTAGCACTCGCATTTAGGGCTTCAAGGGTTCTGCTTGCAGGGATGGACTTCGGTGATGTGATAGGGAGGTACTCTAAGCCGTGGCTAAAGAGTCACGAAAAGGCCTCTCCGAGAAAAGCGGTAAAGCTCTTGATAGCCCTAAAGATAGTCTCTGCCCTTGCCTGCTTAGCGCGTATACCAACACTTACTCTCTCAGACACTGTACCTACATGTGTTGAAAAAGCTTCGCTGTAGAGTGTTAGCCTATGGCGACGCGGAGCAGTGTTGTGAAGAGCCTTAAGCTTGCCGCATACCTGTTGGCATCCTCTATAGCGCTAGAGGTTGCTGGGTATCCAAAGCCTGGCAATGTGCATAGGCTGAGGGACTTTAGCGACACTGTGTTTGAAGACTTTCTCGTGACAGCAGTTATTGCTGAGCACTACATGTTTAGAGCTGCTGTGAGAGGGTGTAGAGTTGTTCAAGGCTATACCCCAGCGTTACTCGTGTGTGACTTTATTAGGGCTACGGTTGCCGAAGCGAGGATGGTCTCTGGAGGGGGCAACACGTGTCTTGGCACAGCACTCCTCCTCTACCCCTTGGCTGTGGCTAGCGGGTACCTGTTGTGTAGTGGTAGAGTTCTCGAGGCAAGTGCTGTTGCTAGCTATGCGAAGAGCCTGCTCTACAGATACTCAACAGCTCTAGACTCTGTAGAGTTTTACAAAGCAGTGAGAGTGGCTTCGCCGAGCTACATTAAGAGCTCTGACGCTACTGAAGAGTTCCCCAATGTCTGGGACAAGGAGTTTAAAGTAAAGCTCTTGTCTAAAAACTACAGACTTTGGGATGTGCTGAGCTACAGTGCTAAGAACGACATTGTTTGTAGAGAGGTTGTAGAGGGCTATGTGAGGTCTCTGAGAAATGCTAGCTTTCTGAGCACTAGGCTTCAAGAGCACGGAAGCTGGAACCTGGCTGTTGTCGAGACATACCTCTACCAGCTAGCTCACGACACTGACACCCTCATAGCTAGAAAGCATAGCATTGACGCAACTAAGCAAGTGTCTGAGAGGGCTAAGGATGTGCTCAACCTCTGCCTCTCAAGTCAAGGCAGTCACTGCCTAGAGGCTTTAAAGACATTTGACCAAGAGCTTATTGAGAAAAACATTAATCCAGGGTCATCAGCAGACATAGTAGCCTCTTCAATAGCTCTCTACGCAATTCAGAAGAAGAGCTCTATACTAAGACCCTGATTACCATGCACTAGTACTCTCTTTACAATCTAAAAAGACTAGCATCTCTAAGTAGCTCACCAGCCTACATTTATTTAGGTTAATTGGCAGAGAATGTGCTCTTGTGGAGTGTGTTAGCTGTAAATAGAGCAACAGTGTATATTAGTAAGACAAGTACACTATCTCAGTTCCTGTGCTCTAGAGGTGTTACAATGTGAGGTCAAGTCATGTTGGTAGTTTTCCGCTACCTTACTCTAGAGAGAATGTGGCTAAAATTTTAAGGGGTCTGCAGGAGATAGGCTTAGATGTGCCTACATACCCCCAGCTAAGATCTTTTATAGACATCTACCTCAGACCCCTTGAGACACTGGGTATTGTGTATAACAAGAGAGGCTTGTATTTCTCCACTTCAAAGCTCTTAGAGGTTAGCTCGCCTAGGGTTGGAATTGAAGATGCTGAAGTAGCCATGGAGGTTGTGTCCAGGGAAAAACTGGTGTTCAGGGCTTTTAGAGGGCCTGTTACAGGGGTCTTTACATTAGCATCGAGGGTGTACCTATCTGAGGACATCTCTAAGGGGTTACAGGCAACAGCTCTTGCAAATAGGGATGCTGTTGAAGGTTTCTTTAAGGAGTTTGTGGCAGAGCTTATGCGCTACATGAGCTCCCTAGGGTACAACATAGTTTTTATAGATGAGCCCTCTCTAATCTTCTTCATAGGCAGGAGGATTCTCTACGGATGGACGGAGGAGAGCGTGGTAGAGATTTTAAGCTATGTAGCTAAGGCAGCTGGAAATGCTGAAGTAGGTGTGCACATCTGTGGTCACCTAAACCCAAAGCTACTGGACATTGTTATGAGAGTCGATAAGGTGAAGTACCTCAGCTTCGAATTCTTCAAAACACCTTCAAACTTAGAGTTGCTCAGCAAAAGCCTTCTTGAGCAGTACAACAAAGTCGTCTCACCTGGTGTAGTTGCCGCCTCTAGTACAAGAGTGGAAAGTGTTGATGAAGCCCTTGCCGTGCTTACAAAAGTCTACAGCAAGGCTGGTGGTAGAGTAGACCTTGTGTCAGGAGACTGTGGCTTTGGTGGATTAAAGGGGAGCCTCGGAGATGAGGAAAAGGAGTACAGAGTGTCAATAGAGAAGCTGAGAGTAGTAGTGGAGGCTGTGAAAAAGTTTTGCCAGGTAGAGAAGTGCTGAGGTACAAGGCCTCAGACGCTTTGCTACTAAAGCAAAAGCATTTTAGGGCTTACAGCACGGGGTAATAGAGTAGCATAGATGTTGAGTTCGCCTCTGCTGAGTCGTGATGAGCCGTCGAGCGCCTGAATGCAATTCGCAAGCGAAGTTCAACAAAAGCCTTTACCCATTAGCTATCTCGTTATTCACTTTAGCACTTCCAAGCACTACCACTAACTGTAGAGCCCTAGCACGTATTTAAAGCTCCCACTCACAGCTTACTCAAGCAAGGAAATGACAATATTGGTACCTAGTGACATTTTAATACTGGTAGATTGAAGAGGGATTTGAAAGTCGTGATTGTGTTAGTGGAAATCACGCAATAGGTGCTACTTAGAATAAGAGTTGAGAACTAGATGAAAATTGGGAAAAATTGTATGTTAACTAGGGGATGCATTGTATTGTAAACATATATAGTCAACGCATATACGTTGCCAGCTCTTGTATAAATCTTTGTAGCGTATGCTCTGTCTTGCACGAAGGTCTTGTCTAGCTGGGCCCATATATACCCCTCACCACCAGGCTCCACCCTAGCTTCGCCTCCGCTTAATGTAACTCCTATTCCACTAGCGCTCAGTATTCGGGGCTTTACACGGGCAACCGGAGGCAAAAACAACCTTTTTAAACAAAAATAAAATTTTCAACAAAAGCAAATCAAATAACATAACCTACTATAAGAGAAACATCATTTTCGACAAGCATGTAAATTAAGAATCCTCAATTACAAGGTGTTTTAGTTAAATCATGTAAAAAATATATAAAGTGTAGACCCAGCATAAAACTACTCAAGATGAGGTTACGAAAAGAACAAGTATATTAGGTCTAGTTGAAGTAGCAACTGGATACATAATCACAGCACTCATAGTATTAGTAGCATTAAGCACATTGGCAATAGTCTTATCACTGAAGTATGGCATGAATATGAACTACCTAATGCAGATAAGTGGATGTTGTCCGAGAACTGCTGTAGTAACACCCTCACTAATAGCATTAAGTACACTAGTGTCATCTCCAAGTGTGCCCCTACTTAGAAACGCTAGTTCAACAAAGAGAAGGATATACATATTGGCAGGAGCAATAATAGTAGTTATCGTAATAGCTATTGCATGCGGTGTCTTCTGCAGGCTTCGTGGAACCGCATGGTGCAATTGGAATATTAAAAACTGCATATGTTTTGTCGTCTATTACCAGTGTGAGTGCAAGTGACAATAGAGAACGACGCTCATGATGTTTTCAAAAATTTAAAACATTTTATAAGACATTTTATAAGTTTTTCATTTTGTATAGCTTTATTTTTGGTGTGTTGGAAAATGTGCTGTGAGTTGAAGGTTGTCGATGTTATTGCTGGTTATGGAAGTATTCCAATAATAGGGCCTGTAACATTCTCTATTAAGCTGGGAGATGTAGCAGTTGTTTTTGGTCCTAATGGCATTGGAAAATCTACTTTTATGAAAACTTTAGCTACATTGTTAAAGCCTTTAAAAGGAGAGATACTGTTTAATAGCAGTTCTGTTGAAAAGCATAGAAGTAGCATTTTTATCTTCCAGAGTATGTAGATTTGCCTTTGGAGATAACGGTTTTAGAGTATATGAGGATGTACAGCATTTTGTATGGTTGTAGATGGAATGAGAAAGAAGCTGTTGAGGTTTTGAATTTGTTTAGCTTGCCTTTAAAGGCTTTGATAAAGCATCTTTCCCAGGGGCAGAGGAGGAGACTTCAATTAGCTTCAGCTCTTCTTGTTAGAAATTCTGTGAAGATGTATCTACTTGATGACCCCAGCATAGGACTCGATGACATAGCTAAAGAAGTTTTACTGCCAAAAGTAGTGGTTATTCTTAGAGAAAGAGCTGTAGTTGTTATAGCTACAAGGGATAACACATTCAGAAATGCTATAAAGAATATGACAAGTTTAGAGATAGACGCTGTCAAAATCAGTAAAGTGGCATTACAACAGTAAACAAACATTACTTCTTATGGTGTGTAGCGATATGTCAATGCTTTTAAAATTATACTTAAAGACTTTGATCAATAGAAGAATATATTTGGCAGTATTGGTCTTGTTTATAGGTGCAGTGATATACACTTACCTAGTTAGGGGTGGAGAATATAATTGGGCTCAATACATTGTAAGTTTAGATCCAAAGATGCTCTACGCCTTTTCAATACCCTTGATATTCTTGGTTCTAATAAATGCACATGCATTTAATAGTAGCCTTGGTATACACAAACTTTTGAAATTAGAGTATGTAGCTCATGTCAAACAGTTGAAATGGGACTTTTTATTAGGGCTTTTACAACTCCTACCATTTCTACCAATTGTAATAGCTGGTACAATTTTTCTATCGATAGATGTGACCACCTCCATAAAAATTCTTATTTTCTTAACATTAGCATCTCTAGCACTATTTCTAAAAACGATAACGGCATTTTTGATAATGTTAACACTCCAAGCAGTATTAGCTTTGTTGTTATGGTACTCTGGTTTATGGCTTGATCCAACACCTCTAGTAGTAGCCTTTGTAATAGTAACAATATTGAGGATTGGAGCTTCTATCTGGGGCAACACCAGAAAAGTTACAACAATATTCATTGGGGATAACAACTATGCTACTATTGCAAACCCCTTCATACTAATTCTGTTGGCTACTGGAGTACTGACGCTAGGAGTTGTAATCTCTTCTGTCATACCTCCTGGTGTCAAAGTCTATGTAATGGTTTTGGGTGTTAGCGTAGGAGTCGCTGGAAATGTTCCTCAGCTAAGTCCTGCAGATCTTGTAATTGCAACAATAGCTGGTTCAATGCTACACCTCTTGTTATTTGTGATTGCATCTATTGCTATATCAGGTATGCGCTATTATGACGCTCCAATATGGTATGCACACTATTTAAGGTTTAAATGGGGTGGCTTCATTGTGAACATACTTGTGAATTACTTATATGCTGTAGGAGTTACAGCAATTTTGTGCCTTACACTAAAGTTCATAGATTTAAGCGGCTTTAAAGGGCTGTTTCTAGTACCCTTAGTGGCATGCTTAGTATCATTTTTGGTAGTTCCTAGGTGGAAGTATGAGAAAAGCATTGAATCATACATACTATTAGAAATAGTTGTATTCGGTATGCTACTCTATATAACACCTCTCAGTACATGGCTACTCAAAGAATATTCATTTGAAGTTGAATTAATAGCATCACTAATCTTCATAGTTGCAACGTCCATTCTTGCCAAGATTAGATATACAAAAGGCATTGATGATTTATGGGCAAAAATACAAAAATTACCAAGATGATAAAATGCATTTTTCTATCAATACGTAAAAGCCTAATCATAGTCTCCATCCTGCTACTTCCAATCTTCTTCTCAATTTACACAATTATACAAGGTCATATCACTCCGTATACCATTGAAATGCTTTTAAGCCCTCTAACCATTATCGCACTGCTGATTCTCCATGAAATTGGACACTACATTGCATTACCAAGAAAATACAGATCCAATGTAGTATTCAATGCGAAGAAAGGCGCATGTCTAATGATAGTTGAATGCAATGCACACAACATTATTTTATCTATAATAATGTCGCTGATACTACCACTTCTATTACCACTCACATTTCACGTTTTACAATTACGCACATTATCTTCATTGACCCTAACCTCATCCATAATACTGCCATTGATAGACATTCTCATCAATATTTCACAAAATGAAATAGATATTAATTCATAACCTAAAAAACTTAATTACTTAAAAATAAAATTAATTGAATATGTAAACCAACATTATCTAAATTCAGCAAAATTTAGAAGAGTTTGAATAGAGATGCATAAGAAAATCTTGCTATATAGTGTTCATGAGCCTGGTATTGATCATCGATAATCGTATCTTGATGATTGTTATGCCAAGCAGTATTCACGGATAAAACACCAGTCTAGAAATGGTGATATACCAAATTAACTTACACTAATTAGAAGGAGCTAAGTAAAGCATATTTAATTTAATGGTGAGACCCAGGGGTTTGAGCCCCAGGCCACGGGGGCTTCTAGAGATATGCCGGAACCCACATCAGCGGCACATAGCTGATATGCCAAGTAAGTAGAAATGATATTTGGTAAATGCTGTTAGGAAAGCTATTAGCGACATTATATGCCACGGCATACCACAGTAATTCAACCATCTTCTAGAGGTTTTTCTAGAGGTTTGTAGCCAAATTATGGGGGAGATTGCTAGTTTTTGAAGCAATACTTCAGAACTCGGAGTCTGCAAGCGGTAGGATTCACTAAGTGAAACAGGCGAGAGCTACCCTGAAGCACCTTAACTACCCGTCCAGTATCTTCGCAAAGCTCGATAGGCTCGAGGCCTTGAGAAGGCTACCTGAGTGCTACGGAATCGTTGCAAACACTTACGAGAACTACCTCTCCTTAGCTCTACAAAGCTTAGCTCTGCCAACAAATCTACACACAACCACTCCCTCAACCTCAAGGATGGTGATGTACTTAGACGCAGTAGTCCTTGAAACACCTGCGCGCTCTGCAATCTCCTTAATCGGCAAGTCGTGGGGGCACACTTCTCTAATAAGCTCCAGAATCCTCTCCTTAACCGGCTTCATCGTTTGCCGCCTAACAAAGCTTTTATTTTTTGAGGTTCATATAAGTTATACGGAGATGACTACCGAGGAGACTAAGCATGGATGCTAAACACGGCATGGGGGAAGTCCATGGGTGCATTAATCTGGGTACTGAACACCTTAATAGCGCTGCTGGTAGCCGTTAACGCCGTCGCGTGGGGAT
>Ga0105154_1000008_pt1 | contig 87765 bp, 93 predicted proteins | sample SSWtaG_FD_89672 | JGI IMG/M metagenome (GOLD analysis project Ga0105154, IMG submission 89672) | Hot spring microbial communities from Sandy's Spring West, USA to study Microbial Dark Matter (Phase II) - SSWsed_matched | ecosystem: Environmental > Aquatic > Thermal springs > Hot (42-90C) >... | reverse complement strand
GTTGTGATGAAGTTCCAGGATCAGAAGATATACTACGTGAGCGGCGGGCTCGAGGAAGTCGCTAGCAAAGAGGTAAGCGTTGAGTCAGCGCAGGCAATAAGTGAGGATGACATAAGATTCGTTATGGAGCAGACAGGAGCCTCAAGAGAGGAGGCTATAGAGGCGTTAAGGAAAGCAGGCGGCGACATACCTCAAGCCATACTTATGTTGACCGAGAAGCGTTAGCTAGCGACGGATTTCAGGTAGTGAGTGCTTCCTCCCTCTCGGAAAACCACTTCCTAAGAGATTTTATTAAGTCCTCAGCGGTAGGCTTCAGAGAAACTATCAGCGGAAGACCCTCCCTATCAGCCAACCTAATAGCTAGCGGGTCAACCTTCTTAGTCCCGTGTAAAACGACTGCAACAGGCTTCACAGGACTCACCCTCACCGATATCATGGGGGATCTCCCGGTGCTGACCTTAGTGAATATCAGAGCTCTCCTGGTTGTAGTCCCCATTATCTGCCAGAACTCGTTACCACTTAACCTCTCTATAGCTTCCAAGCTATCGAGCACTGTGTAGCCGTATATGATGACGTCTCTATGCATGTTTGAGTTCACTATGAAGCCCTCTACAGCAGTAACTAGCTCGTCGAGCTTCATGGGGACGCTGAAGTCTTTAAGATCCATTATAGCTCCTAGACTTAAGTTCAGGGAACTAGCTATCTGCTTAGCTACAGGATACCCTCTAGACTTATCAAGGTTCATCAAAGCTTTAACAAACCTCCTCACAAACTTGACGCCAGGAGATCTCCTACCCTTCTCGTAATCACTTATAACGGACGCGCTAACGCCCATAAGCACCCCTACCTCAGTCTGCGTTAGCTTGAAAGCTTCTCTCCACTTCTTAAGAGAAGCCCCACAATTCTCACTCATCACTATATCTCCGGCAATCTTCTGAGCTATTAGTTCCAGCACGAAGTCGTACTCCACAGGGGTTCACTAATAGTATTCATTAACTAAAGCTAAATATTTTGTTTGATCCACTCAATTACATAAGAGGATACTTAATGTCGGGTTCTACGCATATGCCAGTCCTGCTGAATAGCTCGTAAGACCTTAACCCTACCTCTCTTAAGACCTCCTCCTCATCGAGAGTCAGCACTTCCCTACCCCTCATAATTATCTTCCCGTCTACTATGACGTCCTGGACGTGTGAGCCGTTCGCGGCGAAGACTACGTGTGATATAGGGTCGTTCATCGGCATGAGTTTGGGGTCCCAGTATTTTATGGTTATTAGGTCTGCACGCTTACCTACCTCAATAGAACCTATCTTGTCTGAAAGACCTAAAGCCACGGCACCTCTTACGGTGGCCATCTCAAGAACGTCCTCAGCTCTCAGAGCTTCTGGGTCCGCCTTATACGCGTTTTGGAGTATGGTGGCTACGTGCATCTCCTCTATTAAGTCGTAGTTGTCGTTGCTCGGCCCGCCATCAGTCCCTAAAGCCACGTTAACGCCTGCTCGGAGCATGTCTGAGACTCTGGCTATCCCCGAGCCTAACTTACCGTTGCTGGACGGGTTATGGCTCACGTTGGTTTTGGTTTTGGCTAAGGTCTCTATTTCCTCATCAGTAACCCACACGACATGTACTAGGACTACGTTAGGCCCCACGAGACCTAACCACTTAACGAAATCCACGGGTTTCATGCTGAATGTCTTCATCGTGTACTCCACATCCTCCCTCACCTCAGCTAAGTGCATGGTGATCCCGGTTCCTAATCTCTCAGCTTCACGAACTATCTCCTTGTAGAGCTCCACGCTCACAGCTCCCGGTGTTCTAGGACCGAACCACACGTATATCCTCCCATCCCTCCCGTGATATTTGTTGTATAGTCTCAGGGTATCCCCCATGCTGGTCTCGCCGTCCTCTATGAGACCTTCGTGCAGGGCCCCCTTCTCCAACGCATAACCACTCATGTCCATTACATGTCTTGCGACAGCGGCTCTAAGCCCAGACTTAAGTATGGTTTCTATTATGTTGTCAGGCCCGTACCTCCCAACCAAGCCTGTCTCTAAGAAGGTCGTTGTCCCAGACTTTATCAGCTCGAGCATGGTTAAGGTAGCTGAAGCAAGTGCTTCCTCACGCGTCATGTTCCCTTGAAGAGGCCAAACACGTTCTTTAAGCCAAGGAATCAACCTCCTGTAGTTAGCGCAAGCCTTAAGCATTCCTTGAACTAAATGTACGTGCGTGTTAATCAATCCGGGCATCACGATATGTTTATCAGCGTTTATCTCCTCGGAAGCCCTACCCTTAAAATCCTTGTCAAGCTCTGAACACTTACCTACCGCTATTATCTCCCCGTCCTCAACAGCTACACAACCATCTCTCAAAACTTCTCTTCTTTTATTCATGGTTATTACAAACCTACCCCTAACGTATATGTCCACCAAATAATCACCTATGTTAAAAGCGGTATGTTTATTAATATTTATTAATTGATTAAGCTACATTAAAAATTAAGAAGTGTTGATTTATGTTGTCAGGTAAGTCGTTGAGGAGAGAATACACATTAAAGGAATTGAGGGGTATTGTTCTGGCTGCGAAAGGCGAGTTGAAATCAGACATTATAGTTAGGAACGCTAACCTAGTCGACGTAATATTAGGGGATATAAGAGAGAAGGTTAACATAGCTGTGTGGCGCAACTACGTGGTGAGGGTGGGCTACTTCGACGCGGATAAGTACAGAGGCTCTAACACTTTAGTAATCGACGCTTCCTCCAGTGAGGTGGTGACGCCAGGCTTCATAGACCCTCACGTACACATAGAGTCATCGCTACTGAGAGTGACTGAGTTCGGTAAGTTAGCGTTAATGAACGGGACGACCACGGTCGCTGCAGACCCTCACGAAATAGCTAACGTGTTAGGCGTTGAGGGTATTAAAGCTTTCATCGAGGAATCTAAGTACACGCCGTTACGGCTATTCTTCTATGCACCTTCCTGCGTCCCGCCAATTAAGTCAGGGCTGACGAAGGGTTCTGAGATAACACTTAATGACGTGAGAGAACTCCTCAACTATAAGGAAGTGATTGGTTTAGGGGAGGTGATGGACTTCCTCTCAGTCATTAACGGGGACGAGGAGATGCTTGAGAAGATCTCTCTCACCTTGACTTCAGGGAAAATAGTTGACGGTCACGCACCTCAACTACCTGAGGACATGTTAATTCCTTACGCGGCCGTAGGGATTAGAGGGGATCATGAGTCAGTGTTCATGGATGAAGCACTGAGTAAGTTGAGGAGTGGCATGAGGGTACTAGTGAGGGAGGGGAGTGCTTGGAAAGACTTGGAGGAGTTATCTAAGATATTAACCTACATGAGGATAAACACTAGATACTTGAGTTTCTCAAGCGATGACTTGGAGGTTACTGAGTTAGTTGAGTCAGGACACATGAACAGAATTTTAAGAAAGGCTGTTTCTTTGGGGATAGACCCCATAACTTCTGTTCAGATGGCCACCATAAACGCTGCTGAATACCTAGGTATTAGCGAGTTAGGCTCAATCACTCCCGGGAGATTAGCTGACATAGTACTACTGAAAGATTTCAGGTCGTTCCAGGTGCAGGCGGTAATAGTTAACGGGGAGCTAGTGGTTAGCGAAGGGCGTTACCTAGGTACTACCAAGACTTATGAGTACCCCAAGCATTTCTACGAGACTATAAAGACGGGCAGGATCTTCACCCCCGAAGACTTTAGAATTAGGGTTCCTAGGAAACAAGGTCGTGTTAAGTACTTAACCATAAAAGCTATTTTAGGTAAGGCCATAACGAAGGCGGAAGCCGACGAGTTCTCGATAGTAGACGGCTACCTAACACTACCACCAGCAACCGATCACTCATACGTTGCGGTAATAGATAGACACCACTCTACAGGTAAGCTAGGGTTAGGAGTAGTTAAAGGGTTAGGAATCCTTAGAGGTGCCGTGGCTCAAACAATAGCTCACGACGTCCACAACATGATAGTCATAGGTAAGTCACCTGAGGAGATGTGCTTAGCAGTCAAGGAATTGACCAGAGTTGGGGGAGGTCTCGTGGCAGTCCTCAACGATAGGGTCTTAGGAGTTGTTGAGTTACCTATCGCGGGTCTCATATCAGATAAGTCGTTCGAGGAGGTTTACGTGAGCGTCAAGAACTTCACGAAAGCTTGTGAGTACTTAGGAATGAATTTCCATGCGGCGTTCATGACGATATCCTTACTCCCCCTACCGGTAATACCTGAGATTAGGATAACTGAGCAAGGACTCTTCGACGTGATGAAGGGAACCCTGATAAACCCCGTCTTGGAGGTAACCGGTGATTGACTTGTTGTTAGTAAAGAACGTCAAGCTGGTTGCTGGAGACAATAACTTGGTAGAAGCTTCCTTAACGATTGAGGATGGCAGGATCGTGGATATTAAGAAGGTAGTGTCTTCAAGCGGGTACGATGAGGTATTAGAGGGTGGAGGACTTCTTGCCTTACCTGGAGGAATAGATTTACACGCACATGTTTACGACCCCCAATACCTACATCATGAGGACTTCAGGACTGGTAGTGAGGCTGCGTTATACGGTGGCGTGACCACTTTTTTCGATATGCCTCTGAGGATGTATGTTGAGGATGAGACGTCTTTCAAGGCCAAATATGAGGCAGGGCTGAGGGATTCTCTAGTGAATTTCGGCGTGATTGCCGGGATGATGAACGAGGATAACGTTTCCTCAGTAGAGTTACTCCAGTCTTTAGGAGTTAACTTATTTAAGGTCTTTACATGTAAGCCTTTCAGACCCAAGAGTGATGAAGGATTCACTAAAGTCGTGAGATCAGTGGTTGGTAGGGGAGGCGTACTCATAGTTCACGCTGAGGACGACATCATAACAGAATACCTTGCTAAGGAGTTTAAGGACTCCGGAATGAATGACCCAATATCTTACCATGAGTCACGTCCAGCGATCGCTGAGGCCATGGCAATAAGGAGGGTGGCTGACGTGGTCGGATTCCTAGGTCTCAAGCACGGCATACACATAGCTCACTTATCGTCTGCTGACGGCTTACGGGAGATTATGAAATCACGTTTAAACGGAGTTTACCTAACGGTGGAGACAACCCCGCACCACCTCTACTTCACTAAGGAGGATGCCTCAAAACTAGGTAATTATCTTAAGCTTGCTCCAACACTTAAGCGACGTGATGACGTGAGGTCGCTGTGGAGGGGCCTTGCCTCAGGTTCTGTTGATGCTGTAGCCTCGGATAACGCTCCCTCAACTAAGGCTGAGAAGGAAGTCAATGTTTGGGATGCTTGGGGAGGGATACCGAACCTTGAGGTCATGCTACCGCTGGTCTTCACTTTAGGGGTTAGGAAGACAGGTCTCTTAACCTTGGAGAGGTACGTGGAGATCACTTCGAAGAATCCTGCCAGGATAGCAGGTATTTACCCACGTAAGGGATCTCTAAGTGTAGGCTCCGACGCGGATATAGCCTTAGTAGATCCTAACCTCTGCTTCAGCGTGTCAGCAAGCAAACTCCACCACAAGGTTGACTGGACCCCCTTCGAAGGACTTGAGCTGTGTGGCTGGCCGCGGCACGTCATCATTAACGGCAAGCTAGTCTTAAGAGATAGGGAGATAATTCTCCCAGAGTTCAGGGGGTCCTATGTTTCTCTGAAGCCCCAAAAATAGGTTAGGTCTTAAGATGTTTTGCAGGAAAACTGCAAATAGTTTGTAACGGGCATTTAGCACATAAGGGTTTCTTACTTCTGCAGTATTTTTTCGAGATAGATACTAGGGCGGCGTGAAATAGCTTATAACAGCCGAGATCCCTGGGAATCAGTTCCTCAAGTATTTGTTGAGCTCTCACGTAACTCGCAGGTAGGTTAATGCCCACCCTGCTCAGCACGCGCCTGGCTAGCCTGGACAGGGGTAACACGAGCTTATTCCCGGCGAACAAGAGTATAGTGTCTGCTGTTTCGTAACCAATCCCCTTAATCCTGATTAAGTCTTTTCTAACCTCGTCTAAGTCTCTGTTAATGAAAGTCCCCCACCCACCCCTCCTAACTATGAGTAGCGAGAACTCCTTCAAAGTCCTTGATTTACTCTCATGAAACCCCACGCCCTTAATCAATTCCTTAATCTCATTTTGCGGTACCTCAGCTAGTACATAAGGATCAAGCAACTTATTCTCTCTCAGCCTGGTAATAGCTTTGTCAACAGCTTCCCACCTACTGAGCTGCACTAATATGGCCGAGACACCTATCTCGAAGGGGTCTTTAAAACCGCCCCACCACTCGTATGAGTGCGGGTCCGAAACAAACCAACCAAGCCTTCCAAGGTTCTCCCGACCCCATAAGCTGAGAATGCTGAGCATCTTAATGATTAGGTCAGGCTGGTTTAGAGCGACCTCGTACCCCCTCCAGCTACTCCTTAGCATTGGCACTCATCGCTCACGCTCAACTTAAGTAGCGTGAAATCATGCCTCTTCAAATCTATTATTAAAAGCTTGTTAGTCAGTAACTCACCTACACCAGTAATTAACTTTATTGCTTCAGCCGCCTCAATAGATCCTACGACACCTGGGGTGGGTCCTATGACTTGAGGGGGCTTTTCCGAAGAAGTGCTTAACTTCCTCTCATCTAGGTTTAAGATACACCTAAGACATTTAGTGATTCCAGGAACCACAGTGGTTACTTGTCCGTAAAATTCTGAGATACCCCCGTGTATTAAGGGTTTTCTCAGCTCCCACGAGACCTTATCTACCGCGATCCTGGAGACCCAGTTATCGAGGCAATCAATTATTAGATCCGCGTTACTTACCTCCTCTCTAAACCTACTTGATCTAACGTCTTCCGAGTACCCGACAACCTCTACATCACTATTAAGTTTCTTAAGTCTCCTCACTGCCGCGGCGACTTTATAAGTTCCTAAGTCCTCTTCAGTGTAGATTATCTGTCTGTTAAGGTTATTGAGTTCTAGGGTGCCGCTATCAAACAAGACCACGCGTCCAACGCCGGCCGCAACTAAATACATGGAGACCACGGATCCTAAACCCCCCACGCCAGCAACAACGACTCTAGCTTTACGTAGTCTTCTCTGCCCTTCTAATCCAAGCATCTCCAACTGTCTCAAGTACCTCTCAAGATTCTCGGTCAAGACATCATACCCACTCAATTAATGGATAAGTAGTAAAAATAAAGGGTGCTGTTCCTCATTCACCGATTACCTGAATAAGTACTTTTCTTGTTCTAGGACCGTCTAACTCAACCAACATTACTTCCTGCCACGTACCCCTGACCAGAGAGCCTCCTTTAATCGGGATGAACCTACTGGTCCCTATGACGCTTGAAGCTATGTGCGCGTGTGCGTTATCATCTATTTCATCATGTCTCCACCCACCACCGGGTTTAAAGACCTCCGTAATCCACTTGATGTAATCACTCACTATCCTCGGCTCATACTCGTTTATGATTAAAGCCGCCGTGGCGTGCGGGACGAAAATCAAGCAAAACCCTTCATTAACCCTACTCCTACGAACGACTTCCTCCACATGGCTCGTTATGTTAACTACCTGAAACTTTCTCTCCGTCTTAATGCTTACTTCTTCGGAATATATCCTCAAAACTAACACCCTGAATTACATCTTACTAAAATCTAAAAACCCTACCTAGCGTTCTTAGACTATTTTCTCTGTTAAAACGTTTTCTCTGTTAATGCTTAAAAACCCGATCTCAAACATATATCGGGTGTGTGAGTGCAGGGCTCTGGCGAGGCATTACCAATAGCTGTGGCTCCTTATCTTCTGATTCTAGGAGCTTTCACCATACCCCTCTTATCACTCTTAAAGCCCTCTAAGAACTTAGCTAGGTTTTTTACCACGTTCTTACAGTTAATAGTCTTCGTTCTAGTGTTAAGTACTTTCGTCAGCATATGGGAAGGCACTCGAGTAATTACCTACACGTTTTCCGGTTTCCCCCCTCCTGTAGGTATTACGTATGTGGTTGATTATGCTGGCGTGTTCATGGCCTCAGTGACGGCCGCGCTGTTCGCTATCATAACCCCGCTATCTAAGTTCTTTGTAGATGATGGGGAATATTATTACGCTTTCGTTCTAGGACTGGAATCAGGTTTATTAGGGATCATACTAACTGGTGATATATTTAATTTATTCGTCATGATGGAGGTCACTTTAGTAGCTAGCTACGTCTTGATTTCCTCGCTTAGGACTAGAGACTCTATCAGAGCATCGTTTAAGTACGCAATGGTTGGCGCCGCCGCAGGGATGTTCTTCTTCTTGGCTTCAGTCCTCTACTACTTCTCCATCGGGTCACTAAACATAGGTCAGGGAGGCGCGGTGGTCACAGGCTTGATGGAGAGCATGGGGAGGGTTGCGGAGCCTAGGAGCACGCTGGAATGGATACTTAATATCGCTTTATGGTCACTCATAGCTGAAGCTGCTGTAACACCGCTACATTTTTGGTTACCTGACGCGTACTCAAGTTCCCCGATCCCGATAGCTGCATTAATGGCTGCCTTATCTGAAGGCGTCGCCTTTTACGTTTTGATTAGACTCTATTATATTGTGTTAGGTGGTTTAACTATTGAGGCTACCTACGTCTTGAGCGTGCTGGGGCTCCTAACAATCCTTGTTGGGGGTTTCGGCATGCTCTACTCTGATGAACTCATGAAGATAGTGTCGTATAGTGTTATTTTAGATGTGGGGTATATTTCCTTAGCCCTATCCTTAGGGAGTGAGGGGATTACGGCGGCTTTAGCTTACGTATTAGCGCACGCGATAGTCAAGCCCGCCCTTTTCCTGAGTGCTGGCTGGTTAGTGCGTTCAAGTGGGCGGAGCCGTCTTAAAGATTTGAGTGGTTCTTTTAGAGGGAACCCGCCACTATTCTTTGGATTCTTAATAGCTTCGGTGGCTGTCGTGGGGATACCTCCTACGATACTCTTCCAAGCTAAGTTCAGGCTTTATGAACTTGTCCTAGCTGAGGTAGTGGGTAGTGGATCCATACACTATGCCCTTACGCTAGTTGTGATGTTGTTAGGGTCTCTGCTAGCTTTAGCAGGTTTCTTAAAGGTCGTGCAGACAACCTACTTAACTCCTGGGGAGAGCGTCATGAGATCTCCTAAGTATTTGAGTGTTCTTGTAGGGGTTTTAGGGATCGCTACGATAGTTTTAGGTCTTACCTACGCGTCGGTAGAGAACGAGGTGATTCAGAAGGTAGCTAATTCTTTCTTAGCAGGTCGTATGGAGTACGTTAATGAGGTGGTTAAGCTCCTGAGTAGTGGGTGAGATTATGTCAGCTCTCATAAAAAAGGTGATTAGGTGGTCACGTTCTAAGTCTTTATGGATGATCCATTACTGTTCGGCTTGTGGCGCGGTAGAGTTCCCGCCGCTAGTGATGTCACCTCTTGATTGGGAGAGGTACGGCTACATGCCGGTTCCCTCGCCTAGGCAGGCGGACTTCTACGCTGCTATGGGATACTTAACCAAGAAGAGCGTTAAGCTATTTCTTAACATGTATAGGCAGATGAGCAACCCTAAGTACTCGATCGCCGGATGCAACTGCGCGGCTACGGGAGGGTTGTACTGGGACTCATTCTCCACATATAAACGATTTGATGAGTTCGTTAAGGTTGAGGGCTGGGTTCCCGGTTGCATGCCTTCCTCCGATGACTGGACACGCTTAATCACGGATATATACGAAAGGATAGGTGAGAGATCCGTTGATGATAAAGGCGATGACCTAGTTAAGGAAGCGCTTGAGAAGATAAAGAACTGGGAGGAAGAGGAGAGGAGATGGGCTAGAGAATACGAGGAGAAGCTGAAGAGCAGTAGTGAGTTAGTTGACTATTATTTTGAAGACAGGTTTGATGAATGTATTGAGTACTTGGGTGATCTGAAGATATGTGTGACCACCGTGGATAAGGAGAGGTTGAGGGAAGCCCTAACCAAACTCATGAAGGACGGTTTCAGACTCTTCATCAACATAAACACCGTGGATTTACCTATGCATGGAGTCATAGAACTCTACTATATAGTCGAGAAACCCGAGAATGGGGAGCAGAAATGGGTTAAGACATACGTCAAGAGGAAAGACCCTATAATACGTAGTGTGCATGATATCTATCCTCTAGCATTCTACGTCGAGAAAGAAGTACATGAGATGATGGGTGTAGTTTTCGAGGGTCACCCAGACCTGAGTAAGTGGATACTTGAAGGTAATTGGGAAGGGCCCCCACCACTAAGGAAAGACGTTGATACGGCTGAATGGGTGGTTAAAACACATTACGGAGGGTATAAGTATGGTAGGTGAGCAAACCGCTAAGCAAGTGGAGTTATTCTTCGGTCCTCAGCATCCTGGTGTTCCGGGTAACGTAGGCTTTAAGCTCTGGTTGGATGGGGAGAGAGTAGTTGATGTTGAGTTGATTCCCGGCTTCCTCTTTAGAGGCTTTGAGAAGATGATGGAGAATAGAACTTGGGAAATGAACATAGTTATGTGTTATAGGTTCTGCGTAGAAGATCCAGATAACTTAGAGGTAGCTTACGCTGAGGCCGTGGACAGGATATTCAAGGTTGAGGTACCTGAGAAAGCTAAGTATATAAGGATGATAATGGCTGAGTTTTCCAGAATAGCATCACACCTATTCTGGGCAAACTTCATGTCAGGCGGTGTGGGCTTAAGAACAACCGGTTACTGGGCTATAGCTGCTAGGGAGGAAATACTTAAGTGGTTTGCTAGGGTGACAGGGCACAGGATATACCATAGTTTCTCAGTTCCGGGAGGGGTTAGGTGGGACGTGCCTCGAGACTTTAGAGATAAGACTCTTGATTTAGCTAATAAAGTGGAGGACATAGTAAAGGATATTGAGGAGGCTCTGCTGAGAAACCCTGTTTTCAAGGCAAGAACTAAGAATGTCGGTGTTCTGAAAGCGGAGGACGCTATCAGATTAGGGGTTACGGGCCCCTCACTGAGAGCTGGAGGTATGCCTTACGATATACGTAAGGCAGTACCCTACGAGAACTACGATAAAGTAAAGTTTAACGTTCCTGTAGGCGAGAATGGCGACTCTTACGAGAGGTCTGTGATCAGGTTTAAAGAGATCCACGAAAGCCTTAACATAATAAGGCAGTCAGTAGAGGAAGTTAAGCCCGGAGCCCCATACAGGGTTAAGCTCCCTCTCACGGCCCCTGCTGGAGTAGGGATCTCGAGAGTTGAGTCTGCGAGGGGGGAGTACATGATTCACGTGATTAGTATGGGCGTCATGAAAGCTGAACGAGTGGGTGACAAATACGTAGTACATTTCACAGGTCAAGGTGGTAGGAAACCCTATAGGGTTAGGTTAAGGAGCGTCTCTCTGCCACTACTTACTACGGTTCTTAAACACATAGTTAGGAATGAGGAAGTGACGATCGCTGACTTCCCAGTAATAGTTAAGTCTCTGGATCCTTGCCCACCAGACATAGATAGGTGATTGAAAATGGTCGCGGCCACTATCGGTAAGGTTATCAAGTACCTCTTTAGAAAGCCTTACACGAGGTTAGTTCCTGAATCACAACCGCCCCTTAAGCTAGAGAATACTAGAGGAAGGCACGTACTTGATATGAGTAAGTGTACTGGTTGCAGCATGTGTCAAGCGGTCTGCCCGGCAAACTCGATAGATATGGTGTTCGTTGAGGGTAACTGGCCTCAAAATAAGCGTAGTAGATTTCCTAGAATAGACCTTCATAAATGCACTTTCTGCGGGCTCTGTGTTGAGTACTGTCCCTTCAGCGCCCTCTCTATGACGGACTTAACCGGTTTCGAGCTATACACTAGGGATAAGAGTAGCACTATTTACTACCCGATAGACCTTTCTAAAATTCCGGAAGGGGCTCAAGTCAGGATAACCATAACTAAGGATAAGTTTAAGGCTTCTGAGGAAGGAAAGGCTGAGTTAGGGGGTGGCGGGCTTGGTAGCTCCTGAAGCGCTAGATTACGTGTTACCTATTGCTCTTATACTCTTTTCCTCAGCCATGATTCTCTACGCGTACAGAGTATTTAGGGGGCCCACAGTACCTGACGTAGTGCTAGCCCTCGATACCTTAGTGGTTGACTTAGTTGTTATATTCATGCTCGTTACGCTATACTACGAGAACCCCTACCTAGCTATAGGAGTGATACCTCTGGCTTCATGGGTTTTCCTACTAGACATCGCGGTAGCTAAGTATTTAATTAAGGTTAAGGGTGGTAGGAAGTGATCGACATAATCCTCTTCTGGCTTGGTTGCCTGCTAGTCGTGCTCGGCGGCATCTTAGATGTCGTAGCCGCTATAGGGATTAACAAGTTCAATAATTTCTTTCTAAGACTACATGCAGCTACCGTAGGAACTATAGGGGGTTCTGTGTATCCTCTAGTAGGCATAGCGCTCATATCGCTATCGCTTGACACCCCGCCAACCTTTAAGTTTTATGTTGCCGGAGTCTCGTTAGTTAGTGCTGCCGTAATAGCCTTAATCTCTCCGGCAGGAACCCATATTCTCGCGAGAGCTGCATATAAGTCCGGTGAGGTAAGACCGGAACCTATCGTAGTAGATAAGCTTGCGGAGGTTGATAAGAAATGATCCACATACCGTTGTTGCTGGGAGCTGTGGGAGCTACACTAGCTTTAATCGCCTCAGTAATCGCTATGCTAGAGAGAGACTTACTGAAAGCTATAATTCTATCCGGAGTTGAGTCTGTGTTCTTCGCCCTACTCCTGCTCGTATTCCTAGCCCCGGACCTGCTCATAGCTTACATAGCTATAGGACTCGGGGTTAACTCAGTTATCCTAATATACGCGTTGAGGAGGGGTGAGAGATATGAGGAATAAGCTAGGTTTAACAGCCCTCATCACCGGTTCTTTAGTCGTCTTAATGACTCTCATAATCGTTAGATCAGGTTTAACCAGCCCATTAGTAGCAGAGAATACACAGCTAGCTATAAAATTCCTCGCGAATATACCGAACCCGAATTCCAGCATATTTAGTGCCTCGCCTGAAATAGTCACTAGCGTGCTATGGGATCATAGGGGGATCGACACATTTTATGAAACCACTGTCCTCTTCCTAGCTATTGTGGGAGCTCTTTACGTGCTTGATGGAGGGCGTGGCTTGGTAAGAGCTCGTGAGGAGTCCACTATCATAACGCGAGTAGTGGCTAAGTTAGTAGCTCCGCTGATAGCGGTCGTGGCATCTTCGGTCGCTATACACGGACACCTCACACCAGGCGGTGGATTTCAGGGGGGCGCTATCTTCGTGGTAGGACCTTTAATAATTATTCTCGCGATAGGCAGTAGTAAGCTTGCTGAGCTAGGTCTGAGTAAGGAGGGTCTTCTATCTGTTAGGTCTCTAGCCTTACTAGGTATAGCTATCGTAGGGCTTACCTCAGTACTAGCAGGTATGCTAGGGGGTCTTACCGGTTACATCTTCATGAACCTACCTAAAACCTACGCAGAGGCCGGGTTTCCTTACCTCATTCACCTACCCTGGGGAACATTCCTATTCTCTGGAACCCTAATGTTCCTCAACATGCTTGAGTTTGTAGCAGTGAGCGCTGGATTTACCCTAACTCTCATGATTTTAGATTCTGTTGTTGAGGGGGAGAGGAAATGACTATCGAGGAGTTTCTCTGGTACTACATACTCTTCACTATTTTAGGGACTGCGGCCGTAGGTCTTTGCGGGATGGTGTGCAGGCCTCACATGATTAAGAAACTCATTATGCTCACCATATACTCCGACGCCATCGAGATGTTAGCAGTTCTTCTAGGATATAGAGTCTTAGCTACCCAACCACCAGTCTTTTTCGGAGGCATTTTAGAAGGTTTTACTTTCCCCACAGAAGCTGAGTTAAGAGATTTCGCGTCATCAGCCGTTGACCCAATACCTCAGGTACTCATAGTGACGGCGATAGTCATAGGATTAGCGGTCATGTTGTTCTTAGCGGCTATCTCGATAAAAGCGGCAGAACTCTTCGGGACTCAAAACCTTAATAAGCTTGAGGTAGGTGAGAGTTGATGAAGAGATCTGTTAATACAGTCGTAACAGCGCTTATTCTCTTGCTCGTATACCTACTCTATACAGGGGTCTTCTCTCTCACTGAGTTCTTGGTAGGTGTTGCAGTAGTTTTAATCGTATCACAGATTTTTTTGAAGGACTTGATTAGCGAGACCAGGAAGCTGTCGGTGGTTAGGTTTGCTTCTCTGGTAGCTTACATCTTCAAGTATTTCACTATCGTGGAAGCCGTAGCTCACTGGAATGTCGTGAGAGCTATACTGACATCTAAACCACGACTTAATCCAGCCATAGTTAGAGTGCCTTACGAGTTAAGGAATGAGTATTCCGTGGTAATGGTAGCTAACTCCATAACTAACACTCCGGGTACCGTCGTCCTTGACGTGGACGAGGCCAGCAAGACCCTGTACGTTCACTGGCTTTTCGCGGACGTGTTTGAGGATTCTGAAGTTAAGAAAAAAGTATCTGAGGAATTCGAGCACTGGGCTAAGCTAGTTTTTGAGGGGTGATGTAATGTTAGGTGTTGAGTTAAGTTCAAGTGATTTCCTGGTGGTATTCGTCGGGTTTTCAAGTCTTTTAGGACTTGTGGTGTATTTAGTGTTCTACGAGATGTTTCAGAGATTTGGCGGGAGAGCAGTAGAAAACAAATCTGATGAAGTCAAGTACTACCCCGTCTTAGGTGGTTGGTTAGTTGATAACGTTAGCTTCCCTTCCGTGACAGATTTGGTTGTAGAGATACTGTCTCGGGCTTGGAAACAGGCTTCAGCCTCATTAAAGAGAGCCTCAGAAGCTCTAGTAAGTGACTGGTACTTCTATGCGTTCATCCTGTTAACCATCCTAGCTTTCATATCCTTAGTTATGAGGTGGTGATCGTGAACTTACTAACGCTTATTCTCCAAGCCCTGATATACCCGGGACTCCTAACCATGATTCTATTGGTTATACTCACGCAATGGTATGTAAGGAAAATAACTGGAAGGATACAGTTTAGGAGAGGCCCAACACGAACAGGACCTGCAGGGGTTTTACAGCCTTTAGCTGATTTCATGAAGCTCTTGTCGAAAGAGGATGTGGTGAATAAGTACGGCTTAAAATACTCGCCACTCGTAATAATTGTTTTAGCGATAGGTAGTTTAATCTCCTTGAGTCTGGTTACGCCGCTAGCCATAACACCTATCTACGCACCCTACGACTTCCTGATAATAGCTTACGTTATACTCTTGGCTCCTTTCGCGTTAGCTTACCTAGCGCTCTCAGCGCCTAACCCGTATTCAAGCATTGCTTCCGGGAGATACCTAGTTCTCCTAATATCTGCGGATCCAGCATACATAGCAACACACTTAGTTCCGGTGATGTTAGCGGCTAAGTACTTCAACACACACTTCAGTACTTACCTAACCTCCACAGTGTCCCATCAATTATGGACTGCTTCTCTCACCTCAGCCATAGCTATGGCGATCTCATCGGTAGCGGGTTTCTTAAGCTTAATGGCTATTTTAATGATTAAACCTTTTGATTTTCCTGAAGCCGAGACAGAGCTTTACTGGGGGCTGTTCACGGAGTTAGGAGGACCCAGGCTAGCTATGGGGTTTTTCCTCAAATTTTTGGAGAAGATAGTGTTTCCGTTAATATATGCTATGCTATTCTTGGGTGGTGTCTGGCCTGCGGAACCAGGTAACTGGCTCGCTAGCACTCTCGTAGTGTTGATTAAGTACGTGGTCGTACTAACCCTCATCACGGTAATCGATAACTCGATGCCCAGATTTAGACCGGATCAAGGCGTGAGATTCCTGTGGAAGTACTGCTATACACTCGCTCTACTAGGTCTTGCCGTAGCAATACTTTCCTAATACTGCTAGTACCTCGAGAAAGTTTTATGATGTTTATGAGGCATAAATTTAATTGAAAAACTGAATTAGCCTTTTTCTAGGTTGGTCAGCCTGGTAAGAGCTTCTCCTCCTCAAGTCTGTACGCGACCCATTTAAGGTCTAGTTCCTCTAGTTTTGCCTTGGTTGGGCGTCCGTCTATCCATCCTCTCAGGCTGTAATACTCGTCAAGCATTTCATGTAGTTTGACTACGTACCCCTTGCTGGGTCCTTCAGGCATGGGCTCTTCTAGTAGTCTCTTAGGTAGTGTGTCGTAGGCTCTGCCGTCACCGAATGAGAGCACGTTAAAGGCTCTCTCAGCGTTATATATTCTCTCACCTATCTTCTCTAGGTCTTTGCCTGTAAAGTCGGCTCCGGTCACGGCACTCAGTAATTTAGCGTAGTCGTCAGCCCATATCGCGAACGAGCTGAACTTACAGAGAACGAGTGAGTCTATGACTGCGAAGACGTCCTGGAAGTGCTTCACTAACGCTGCCTTACCCTTAGTCGAGAACCTGTCAACCAGCTCTGGGACTCCTAAAATCTCGGGAGATATCAGGTATGCCCTGAGGTGGCAGCCTCCTCTATTACTCGTAGCGTAAGCTAGCCCGTGACCTTGAACCCCTCTCGGGTCGTAAGCAGGTAGTTCCTGCCCTCTAACAACCATAGCTAATTCAGGCGCTCCGTACTTGGTAGCAAGTCTTAAAGCACCCTCAGCTAAGTCATCACCTATGCCAGACCTATAAGCAGTACGCCACACCAACTCTACTATAGCTTCCGGCGTGCCCCACTTAGCGTTGAGACCTCTCAGATACTCAAGCGGTATCTTACCCTTCTCAACTAACTCCATGAACGTGCCTATGGTGTGACCCATCGATATCGTGTCTATACCTAACTCGTTACACAGGTAGTTCGCCTTACTTATAGCCTCTATATCATCAGTCCCCGTCTGAGCACCGAAAGCCCAGACAGTCTCGTACTCAGGACCTCCGCCCTCACCGCTAAACGGGGATTTAGTGACTCTAGTATACCTAGCACAACCTATTGGGCAACCCCAACAAATCTCCTCTTTGTATTTCTCCCAATCCATGTATTTCTCGGCTATTACCTCACCGCTAGTCTTTTCAGCTGTGGGGAAGTAACCTGTCTGGAAATTGCGTGTTGGGTAAACCCCTGCTTTATTTATTATGTTAACCAAGACCGCGGTACCATACTTAGGCAGTGCCTCCGAGGTTACCGGACTCTTCTTATGCTTATCCATGGCTTCAATAACTGCTTCTCTGAAGAGCTCGGGTTTAGCGATCTTGGGTTTCTCATGACCTAACGCCGCTATAGCTTTTATTTTCTTAGAACCCCATACAGCTCCGTGACCTCCTCTCCCAGCAGCTCTAGATTTGTCGTTCAGTAAAGCCGCTATCCTTACTAGATTCTCCCCGGCAGGACCTATAGCTAACACCTTGATGTTCTTAGCTTCGTCACCAACCTCTGCTTTGAGTTCTTCCTTGATAAGGTCTGTCGTAGCGTGTACGTCCTTACCCCATAAATGCCTCGCACACCTAATATCTACCTTCCCGTCATGCACCCACAGGTAGACAGGGTCCTCCGCAGCATCCTCCAAGATAACGCCATCGAATCCCGCAAACTTTAACTCAGGACCGAACTTACCGCCGCTCTGAGCGTCATGTATGGTGTTAGTTAACGGGGCCTTAGTTACTGAACACCACCTACCAGAAGTAGGGACGCCTGAAACCCCAGTTAAAGGACCTGTCATGACGTAAGCCTTATTAGCTGGGGATAGCGGGTCAACCCTAGGATCTATCTCCTTGAGAGCTAGGTAGACGCCGAGCCCTCTACCACCAATCCACTTCTTGAGTACCTCTTCAGGAGGGAACTCATACCTCACCTTTCCAGTTCTAAGATCAACTCTCGCTAACCTACCCATATAACCTCCTAACACCAAGAACACCTGCATTAAATATACGTAGTAAACCCTTATAAATTTTTACTGCACAAAAATAATAAGCAATAAAAATAAAGCCTCGTCCCCCTATCCATAAAGACTTAGCTTGCAATAATATACTTAGAAACAAAAAGATTTCATTGTTTATTGATGCACTATCTTCCCCGATAAATAAAAGCCTTTTAATCACTCAAGTTAAGTAGGTGTGTTTAGTGAGGACCTACACGCAAAGAATTGGTGAGTGGTTTCTCGAGTATGCTGATAGTAATCCGAGGGAAGTAATGGTTGAGGTAACTACTTCTTGTAACTACGACTGTATTCACTGCTTCAGGAAGAGTATGCTGAATCATGACATCAATAAAGTCATGGAGGCTGAGGTTTTCAAGAGTGTTCTCAGAGAGGCTGAGGTTTCGGGGGTGGAGAAGATTTCTTTTTCTGGGTGGGGGGAGCCGCTCACACACCCGGAAATAATGGATTTTATTTCCTTAGCTAAGAGAAGAGGTTTTAAGGTATTGCTTAATACTAACGGATACATGCTGTTAGATTACGTCGACGAGTTATTCCGGGTTGGTGTTGACGAGATATACGTGAGCGTTGATGGGGTTAGTGAGGAGGTTTATAAGCTGATAAGGAAGGGTGGTGTTCTCTCGAGGGTTTCTGAAGGTCTTATTAGGTTAAAGGAGCTTAAGCTTGCAGGCAATTCCTTCAAGCCTGAGGTCTACCTGCAGTTCACTCTAACTAAGCTTAACGTTCACGACCTTCTTGAACTACCTGAGTATGTTAAGAAGGTGGGTGCTAACCAGGCGGTGGTCTCAAACGTAATCCCACTAACTAAGGAGCTGGAGAGGAAGCTTTCATGTTATGGTGAGACCGAGTGCTCGGCCGTGATTAACGAGCTTAGGGATATGTTAGCGAAGCGCGTCTTCGCTTCGGGAGGTAAGATCTCACTACCAAACTTCCACCACACAGCGGAGAGAAACTGTCCTTTCGTGTCGAAGAACGCTTGCTTCATAAGATTTGACGGCTCCGTAGCTCCCTGCATACAGTACGCACATTCATGGGTTTCAAACTTTGCTTCAGTGACTAGAACTATTAAGGAAGTAATTTTCGGCAACTTAACTAAGGAGCACCTACTAGACATATGGAGGAAGCCGGAGTATGTTAAGTTCAGGATGAGCGTGTATTTCTTTAAGATGCCTTCATGCTTTGAGTGTGGCTTGCGGGAGTATTGCTACATAACGACAAGCAACGAATCCGATTGCTGGGGTAATGTCCCCACATGTGCTTCATGTCCCTACTCACACGACGTTGTTAGATGTCCTCTCTAAACTCCTACCCCCTAAGTCAAGTTTATATTATTTCACGCGATTAAGAGTTAAGGGGTTAGGAAATGGCTTTCGGTCCACCGGCTCTCGGCTATGATAGAGCGATAACTGTGTTCTCGCCTGACGGCAAGTTATACCAGGTTGAGTACGCGGCTGAAAACGTTAGGAAGGGTTGGACTACGGTAGCTCTAAAAACAGATGAAGTAGGCGTCTTAGTAGCTGAGAAGAGGAAGATATCGTCACTCATAGACATGACTTCGATAAACAAGATATTCTTGGTTGATTCTCATATGGGAGCTTCCTTCGCCGGCTTAGCCGCTGACGGGAGGATATTAATAGATTACGCTAGGAGGGAAGCACTTAATTATAGGTTCATATATGACGAGCCGGCCGACGTGGAGTACGTGGTTAAGTCCGTGTGCGACGTGAAGCAACTCTACACCCAACACGCTGGTGTGAGACCGTTCGGAGTCTCGCTGATTTTCGTGGGCAGGGATAAGAGGGGTATTCACGTTTTTAAGACTGAGATAAACGGGTACTACTTCGCTTACTTAGCTCTAGCGGTGGGCTCTGGGGAGCAGCCAGCTATGGAGTACTTAGAGAAAAACTACAGTAGGGATCTAAGCAGGGAGGGCGCTGTAGGGTTAGCTCTGAAAGCTCTCAGAGCGTCTACTGAGGAAGGTCTTTCGCCAGACTTAATCGAGATAGGGCTAGTCACTCTGGAGGAGGGGATCTTCAGAAAATTAACCTATGAGGAAACCGCTGACTTCATACTTAAGACAGGTGTGAATAAGTGAGTAGTAAAGAATACGTGATAGCCAGACTAGAGAAGGGCGGCACTAAATTCGAGATATTAGTAAACCCTGATAAGGCACTCAAGTATAGAGAGGGAGAATTAAAGGACGTAAGCGAGGTTTTGGTAGGGGATATAGTCTATAAGGATGTTAAGAAAGGGGATAAGGCGTCACCGCAAGAACTACAGAAAAATTTTGGTACAACGGACATAAAAGTCATTGCCGATACCGTGATAAAGAAGGGCGAGCTACAGCTAACTACCGAGCAGAGGAGGAAGCTGTTAGAGCAGAAGAGGAGGCTGATAATAAATTACATTAGTAGGTCAGTCGTAGACCCGAAAACCAAGACCCCCATCCCTCCCCAACGCATAGAGAAGGCCATGGAGGAAGCGAAGATCTCAGTAGATCTATATAAGACTGTGGAGGAGCAAGCATCTAAAATAATTAAGGAACTGACTAAGGTGCTCCCATTAAAGGTGGCTAGAGCCCTAATAACGATTAAGGTACCCCCAGCGACCGCCGGTAAGGCGTACAGCGATTTAAGGAGATTAGGTGAGGTTAAGAACGAGAAATGGTTGAGTGACGGCTCACTCTATATGGAGATAGAGATACCGGCCGGTATGCAGAATGACGTGATAGATTCTGTGAATAGGATTACTAAGGGGGACGTAGAATTAAGCGTTAAGGTGATTTGAGGTGAGCGCTCAGACCGAGCAGAGGGTGGAGAGGGTTTTAGTAACTCCAGGCGATAAGCTCGCTGAAGGCGACTACAAGATCTTAACGCCTACAACGGCCTACAGGGTGGGAACCTCCTACTACTCCTCAATAGTTGGGTTGCTGGAGCTTAACCCTCAGGAGAAGAGCCTTAAAGTGATACCGCTTAAGGGTTCTTACTATCCCAGAGTAGGTGATGTTGTGATAGGGATAGTAAGTGATGTGGGGCTCACTAACTGGGAGCTAGACATAAGAGCGCCGTTCCCAGGCATCCTCTACGCGGTCGACTATCTTGGCAGAGCGATCAACCCTTCCAAGGAGAACCTGAAGGATTTCCTAGACGTCGGTGACGTCATTGTAGGTAAGGTAGAGGTCTTTGACAGGACCCGAAACCCGGTGATCTCTACTAAGGGTAAGGAATTCGGTAAGGTCATTGACGGCGCTCTAGTAGAGATAAGTCCTGTTAAAATCCCGAGGCTCATAGGTAAGAAGGGTTCCATGCAGTCACTGATCGAGTCTGAAACAAACTGTAAATTAGTTATTGGTAATAACGGGAGGGTTCTCGTTCTTTGTGAGGATAAGCGTTATGAGGAAATCGTCGTTAGAGCGATTAGGAAGATTGATGTGGAGGCTCACATATCCGGTTTAACGGATCGTATAAAAGAATTTATTCTGGTAGAAAAGGTTAGGAGGGGTTTAGTAGGAAATGAGGAGAGAAAAGCCTAAGTTAGTGGGTGAGGACGGGATACGTCACGACGGCAGGAGGTTAGATGAGTTAAGGCCTGTTAAGATGGAGGTCGGCGTTCTCAGCAACGCTAGTGGTTCCGCGTACGTCGAGTTCGGTAAGACTAGGGTTATAGCTGCTGTGTATGGTCCTAGGGAACCCCCTCAGCGGTACATGGTGTTGCCGCATCGAGCCGTGCTTAGGTGTAGGTATCATATGGCGCCCTTCTCTACTGACGAGAGAAAGAATCCGGCACCTTCCAGGAGGGAGATAGAGATCTCTAAGGTGATCAGGGAGGCTCTAGAGCCTGTGGTGATGAGTGAGGCGTTCCCCAGAACGTCGATAGACGTGTTCATAGAGGTAATTAGCGCTGACGGGGGAACTAGGACAGCCGCGCTCAACGCAGCCTCACTGGCTTTAGCCGATGCCGGCGTGCCTATGAGGGATTTAGTGGCGGCGGTTGCTGTGGGTAAGGTGGACGGGTACTTAGTTCTAGACATTGATCAGGTTGAGGATAACTACGGGGAGGCTGATATGCCGGTAGCTATGGCTCCCTCGCTGAACATGGTTACGTTACTGCAGTTGAACGGCGTCCTATCGCCTCAAGAGTTTAGTCAAGCACTGAACTTAGCACTTAAAGGGGTTAACGAGGTGTATAAGCTTCAGAAAGAGACTTTACGCAATAAGTACTTGGTCAGGGTGGAGTGAGATGTCAGTAACACCTACGTCTCCAGACTCGATAATACCTAGGCTTAAGGCAGAAACCCTATCATCGCTCACGAAGAAGGGTGTGAGGGCTGACGGGAGGGGCTTAGAAGACTTCAGAGAGGTAAAGATAATCACTAATTACCTACCTAAGGCGGATGGCTCTGCGTTAGTGAAGCTCGGGGATACTCAAGTACTGGTTGGCGTGAAGATAGAGCTTGGCTCACCGTATCCTGATACCCCGGAGGAGGGAGTCTTAGTCGTTTCTGCAGAGTTCGTGCCTACGGCATCGCCCGCTTTCGAGCCCGGACCGCCTGACGAGAACGCTATCGAGTTAGCTAGAGTGATTGATAGGGTATTAAGAGAGTACGGCGTTATCGATGCTAGCAAGCTGGTTATAATACCTGGAAGGAAGGTTTGGGTTGTGTGGGTAGATATTTACGTCTTAGATCACGGAGGAAACTTAGTAGATGCATCAGCCATAGCCACCCTAGCAGCTCTACTAACCACCAGAATCCCTAAGTACACGGTCTCGGAGAATGAATCAATACAGGTGGATAAGTCATCGTTCTCGGGCCCGTTACCCATTGCTAGGAAGGCCGTGACAGTCACCGTAGGGAAACTAGGTGATTCGTTAATAGTCGACCCCACGATAGAGGAGGAGAAAGTAGTGAGTTCTAAGTTGATAGTCGGGGTTGGTGAGGACGGTTCTATAGCGGGGTTGCAGAAGTCTGGTGACGGCTACCTGACACTTCAAGAGGTTGAGAAAGCTATTCAACTAGCCTTAAAGAAAGGCAGTGAGTTACTCGCGAAAATCTCTGAATCAATTAAGCTACCTGAAGCTACGAGCACTGAGTCCGCAGAAGCCTCTTCGGTCGGGGAAGAGAAGCCTCCTGAGAATAACGCTTAAAATCTCTAAATGTTTTTGTGTGAGGGGATGAGGTCGTGGGCAAACTTAAGGTCACCGGCATTGCTGGAAGGTTCGGGGCTAGGTACGGCTCTTCCTTGAGGAAGAAATGGAAGGAAATCATGGAGAAGAGATACTCTGATGTTGTGTGTCCTTTCTGTAAAGCTAGGGTAACTATGAAGAGGCTCTCCGTAGGGATCTGGCAATGTCCTAAGTGCGAGACTATTTTTGCTGGGGGTGCATACACGCCTACGACAGAAGTAGGGACTCAGAAAGCCCAACAGTAAGTGGAATCATTTTATGAGTAGCCTACTAATAACTACTTCCAGAGAGCCCTCTAGGAGAACCAGGAGTTTCGTTAACGACCTCGTTAAGGTAATCCCTAACTCAATCAAGTTTAACAGAGGTAAAGCGACGTACAAAGATCTAGCCACGATAATGAGGCTTCATTCCTCATACGGTGCCTTAATGGTTTTAGAGAGGAAGGGTAACCCGTCAGCGCTCGCATACATGATTCTAAGGAACACTAAGGACTTAACTAGGAAATACCTGATACTAATATCCTCCCTAAAATTGCTTAGGGAGATTAAGGGTCATCAAATACCTTACAACGTTAAGAAGCTCGCACTCAACTTTAGTAAAGTACCTCAAGGATTTCCTCAAAGAGTATGTGAGGTCTTAATAGAGGTTTTCAGGCCGGTGCTAGTGGAGGAATCTGAAGGACTTGCTGACGCCGTAGTACTCGAAGTATCCGGTGATGAGAACATGGCTTCCGTAGTCTTCTACTGTTCCAGCACCGGAAGGGCGTGTGGACCCGCGTTTAACGTGGTAAAGACATATACCTATCTTTGAGGTAGTCTTAATTAGGTGTTGTGGTTGGCGACGTGTAATTCCGGCACTGGCGAAATCCTTGTTGAGGTATTGCTTGACTTAGATGATTGCTTACTTAGTGAAGCGCTCTTCAGGTCCTTGCTACCTGAGAGTAGTCTTAAGCTGAGAGGGATTTCGTTCGAGGTCACGCGAGTTGATTGCGCCCTCAAGCTAGTCTTCAGGGGTTCTGACCCAAGGTTATTGATACCTCCTTTCTCAAACTCGTTAAGGTTGGCTAGCATGGTTTTGGAGACTTTAAAGAATCTCACGTTAGCTGAGTCTTCCTTGTAGGGAGGCAGCTGGGAATGAAGTTTTTAAAGTGCGTGGCATTATCTATGTGAGGCGATGGAATGGCTCAGAAAATACCTCCCGAGCTTGAACAGATAATACTCAAGTATCAGCAGATAGAGTCTCAGTTAGCTTCAGTGATAACTCAGAAAACAGTGATTTCTTCGGAGCTAAAAGATGTTGAGAGAGCTCTAAGCATACTTCAGAGCGTATCTCCTGACACGGCTGTATACAAGAATACCGGGTTCGTTTTCGTGAGAGTGGATAGGGATTCTACAATAAAAGAGCTTCAAGAGAAGAAGGAGGAGCTTGAGGTAAGACTTCAGAGTTTTGAGAAGATTGAGGAATCGCTGAGAAAGCAGTTTGAGTCTGTGAAGAAAGAACTAGAGAAGTATAGGATAGTGCCGGGCGAGGGAAAGAGTGGTTAGTAAAAACTATGTTAAGACTTTAGGTCTTGATTTAAGTCGAGTAACTCAAGAAGACCTCAGGAGGCTGATTTTTTTAATTGAGGAAAGATTAAGTAAGTTTCTCAACTCTATATCTAGTCGGACAGATGATTATAATGTGATAATCGCTTTAAGTCTTGACTCGGGACAGATTAACGTTGGTATTGAGTTAGAGTATGAGGGGACTAAAGCTCCCGACCCGGAGTTGGAGGTCTTATTAGATCAAGTAATCGATAATGTTTTGGAGTCGTTTGAGGATGAATTACTTAGGAGATATGGGAGTAAAGGAATTAACAAGGCTAACACGTAGGTTAGTGGATACCCTAAGAAATTACTCATCGATATGTTTCTGCACTCATAGAGATGCAGATCCCGACGCCGTAGCTTCAGTTCTGGGAGCTAAGTTTATCGCGGAATCACTAATCAACAACGTTAAGACAGGCGTTATCTTCCCTGAGGGGGTTAACAGAGTCGCTACCAAAGTACTCAAGAGTTTAGGGTTTGAGAAGAACCTGACCACGGCAACCTCTTGTGATTTAATAGTATACGTTGACGCCTCAAGTAAGTCGCAGGTGTTCGCGCCGGGCGTTGAGAGCGCTCGCGACTACGTGGTCATAGACCATCATGAAACTAATGAGCTGGCTGAGAACGCTTCGCTATCTATTCACTTAAAGGATATGGCTTCCACTAGTGAGATCATCGCGTTGATGTTGGAGATACTTTCTTTAAGACCGGACACCCGCTTAGCCACGCTCTTGATAACTGGGATATTATATGATACTAAAAACTTGAGGTTAGCTAAGCCCTCCACCTTCCGAGCACTGTACTACCTGACTGAATTATGTAGTGAGTGTTTTAATGAAGCTCTCTCACTCATGACGGGCACGGAAGTTGATAGGAGTGAGAAGATAGCTGTTCTTAAGGGTATCTCGAGGACAGGACTCTACGAATTAAACAAAGATTTTATACTTGCTTTGACTTGTGTGGGCGCTCACGAAGCTTCCGTGTTGAAGACTCTCATAGCGTCGGGAGCTGACGTAGCGATAGCTATCTCACTTAGATCCGGCGAAACAAGAGTTTATGTTAGAGCGTCTCAGAAGATAATAGACGTCTTGAAATCCCCTATAGCGTCTGACTTAGTTACTTACATGGTTAGAGAGCTTGGCGGTTCGGGCGGTGGTCATGAAGGTGCTGCAGGACTCCTCTTAAATTATGAGGTGGACGTCAACGAGTTACTGCGATTGATAAAGCAATTCTTCGCTAGACTGGGCATGAGGGTCAGCGTTTTAGAGGAGGGTAGGTGGATTGATAAATGCTCGGGTTAGCAGTGATTTTTAATGATTCCGTGAGCTAATATTTTTCGGGTTGGTCTTGAGATGAGGGTTTACGTTGATGAACGTGAGAAATCGTCTGAGATCCCTCAATACCTGGCTAGCATGGGGCTCTCAGTCATTTTTAAGGTTTTAGAAGTTGGCGATTACGTAATTAATGATTTTATAGTTCTGGAGAGGAAGAGATTAGATGACTTAATTAAATCTGTTTATGAGGGCAGGTTTTTCGATCAGTTAAAGAGGTTGAGGGGTCTAGAAGGACTTAAAGCCGTCTTAATAGTAGAGGGTGACTTACTCGACATAGACAAGTACGTCGAGAATCCTAAGTCTATTGAAGCCGCCTTAGTTAGCGCTGTCTTATCCTTCAACGTTCCAATACTCTACACGAGGGATTCCAGGCATACTGCCGAGTTAATAAAGTATATTGCGGAGAAAACACAGAAAGCCGGTAAGAAAGCTCCTGTCTCCCTACCCACGTACAGGAAGGTTAAGAAACCTAAAACAAGTGATTTGAGAGCATGGCAGATCTACGTGTTGTCCTCATTCCCTAAGATAGGCCCTACCTTAGCGGAGAGACTGCTCCGTAAGTTCGGTAGCTTGAAAGCAGTGGTGAACGCGCAAGTAACGGAGCTCGTTAGGGTTGAGGGGATGAGCGAGGATAAGGCAAGGTTATTTAAGAGAGTGGTTGAGGAAGGGTCGCAGAACGCTGCAAGTACCTCACTAGATAGATTCATTAGCAAGAAGTAAGTAGGTCGTTCACGCCCGGCTTCATCCCCGGAGGTTAGGATTAAGCTTATAACTTTCTTAAAGTTACTTTTGTGGGTAGTAGGTATGCCTAGGTATAAGACGGTAGAGCAGATCCAGAAGATAATGAGCGATTTGGAGCACGTGAGGAACATAGGTATAATTGCGCACGTAGATCACGGCAAGACCACTACCTCCGACGTGTTGTTAGCGGCGGCTGGCATAATCTCCGCTAAAGTTGCTGGTGAGGCTCTGGCTCTGGACTATCTTGACGTGGAACAGAAGAGAGGTGTTACGGTAAAGGCAGCTAACATAAGCCTGTATCACGAGCTGGGTGGTAAGGGGTACGTCATAAACTTGATTGACACTCCAGGACACGTGGACTTCTCAGGTAAGGTGACTAGGTCTTTACGTGTTCTTGACGGCGCGATAGTCGTGGTTGACGCTGTTGAGGGTGTGATGACCCAGACGGAGACCGTGCTTAGGCAGTCTTTGGAAGAGAGAGTGAGGCCTCTCTTATTCATAAACAAGATAGATAGGTTGATAAAAGAGTTGAAGCTCTCACCGCAGGAGATACAGAAAAGATTCGTGGATATAATAAAGGAAGTTAACAGGCTAATTATAGAGAATGCTGACCCAGAATTCAGGGATAAGTGGGTTTTGGATGCGTCGAAGGGACAGGTAATATTCGGTTCAGCGAAGGATAAGATAGGCTTGACAGTCCCGCACGCTCAGAGGAAAGGGACTAACATAATGGAGTTGATTAAAGCTTACGAGAAAGGCAGGGAAGCTGTTGAGGAGTTTCAGAAAATAGCTCCATTACATGAAACCCTGCTTGAAGCCGTGATTACCCACGTCCCTAACCCGAGAATAGCGCAGAAGTACAGGATACCTAAGATATGGAAGGGAGATATAAACACTGAGCTCGGGAGAGCAATGCTTGAGGCAGACCCTAACGGACCACTAGTATACATGATTAACGACATGAGACTAGATCCCCACGCAGGATTCGTGGCTACCGGGAGAGTAATGTCAGGAACACTGAGAGCTGGTGAGGAGGTCTGGCTAGTTAACGCAAGAACCCCGCAAAAGATCCTTCAAGTATCGCTTTACATGGGCCCGTTTAGAGAACAGGTAGATCAGGTTGTTGCAGGGAATATAGGTGCTGTCCTAGGTCTTGAGAGAGCTAGAGCAGGGGAAACAGCCGTTAACGTAGTGTTCAAGGATATGGCCGCACCCTTCGAAAGACTAAGGTACGTTACAGAGCCGGTCGTCACTATGGCTATAGAACCTAAGAAAACGCAAGACTTAACGAAACTTATTGACGCTCTGAGGAAGATGGCTATAGAAGACCCTAACTTAATAGTTAAGATAAACGAGGAGACAGGAGAGTACTTAATAGCTGGTATGGGCCCCCTCCACCTAGAAATAACCCTCACTTTACTCAAAGAGAATTACGGTATAGAGGTTGACACAACTCCCCCGATAATCGTGTATAGGGAGACCATAAGGGGATCCTCACAAGTCCTTGAAGGTAAGTCTCCTAATAAGCACAATAAGTTCTACATAAGTGTCGAACCCCTCAACGAGGAAACTATCTCGTTGATTCAGCAAGGAGCCGTGACCGAGAACATGGATCCTAGGGAGGTAGCTAGGATTCTAAGAGATCAAGCCGGCTGGGACTACGACGAGGCGAAGAGGATCTGGGCAATAGATGAAGGCATTAACGTATTCGTTGACAAGACTACAGGTGTTCAGTACTTAAGGGAGATTAAGGACACAATTATTCAAGGCTTTAGGTTAGCGATGAGTGAGGGGCCTCTCTGCATGGAGAGGGTCAGAGGCGTTAAGGTTATTCTGCATGACGCGGTGGTTCATGAAGACCCCGCGCACAGAGGCCCAGCGCAGATATTCCCGGCCGTCAGAAACCCGATATACGCCGGGATGTTGCTATCTAGGCCTACACTTCTAGAGCCGATACAGAAGATAGATATTAGGGTTCCGGTAGACTTGATGAGTTCAGCTATCTCGGTCATAACTAGGAAGAGAGGTAAGGTTCTTGACGTAATTACTTTAGGTAGTAACGCTTCTAGGATAATAGCTGAGATACCGGTAGCTGAGTCGCTAGACTTAGCTAATGAGCTGAGATCAGCAACCGCCGGCAGAGCTTTCTGGGGCACCGAGTTCAGTAGGTGGGCACCGGTACCGGAGTCTCTGTTAATGGATATAGTAGCTAAGATAAGGCAAAGGAAAGGCTTAAAGCCCGAGCCGCCAAGACCCGACGACTTCATATCCCCGTTCTAAGCGTGGGCAGAATCATTTTCGAGATTTCTCTTAACCCATCTAATAGCTTCTCTTAAAGCTTCCTTCGAAGTGAGTTTCGGTTTCCATCCTAAGCTCATCAACTTCTTCACATCAAGTAACATGAATTTGACGTCCCCAACCCATCCCCTACCATCAAGTGTTGCTGGGTTGTAGACGTACTTGACGTCCCTGAGACCCATCTCCTCAACAACTAAGTCAGCTATTTCCTTAACGGTTATCCAGTCCACATTACCTACATTAAAAACTTCATACTTATTGCTTGAACTCCTTAAATATTCTAAAGCCGTGCTCATACCTTCTATTAAGTCGCTCACGTGGAGGTATGACTTCTTTTGTGTTCCATCACCCAAGATCTCAAGCACGTCAGGGTTCTTCCTCAGCTTTTTGATGAAGTCTACGATGACACCGTGGGTTTGCCTGGGTCCCACTATATTAGCGAACCTAAGTATCAAGGCTCTCACACCGTAAATATCGCTGTATCCGGTGATTAGGTTCTCGGACAAGAGTTTCGATACACCATAAATAGATATGGGTCTGGTCGGGTGTTCTTCCGGGGTAGGGAATATTTGGGCGTCGCCATAAACAGTTGATGAACTCGCGAAAACTACCTCATCAACATCGTTTAGTCTGCAACCCTCAAGGACGTTGAACGTTACTAACACATTCTCCTCGAAATGCGTGCGTGGCTCCGTCATCGAGACCCTTACTTCAGGGTTAGCTGCGAAGTGGTATACGGTGGTTGCTTCCCTAAAAGCCTTCCTCAACTCATTATCGAAAATCTTTAAGTCCTTGATTAAGAGCTTAACCGTCCCGTTCCTAATTAATTGATTGATGTTTTCTAAGCTACCGGAACTTAAGTTATCTATAACCACTACCTCAAACCCTTTATTAACTAGATGCTCGGCTACGTGAGAGCCTATGAAGCCTGCCCCGCCCGTAACTACGGCTTTCATTTAACGCTCACTGAGTCTTAGGTGATGTAGTTAATAAGGGTGCTAAACCCGTAGCTATAGAGTCTGCTATGCTTAAGATAGCGTCTAAGGAGCTCTTAGAAGGGTCTTTAAACGCTATTAGCACGTGATTACCCTTCAAAGTCACGTTAAGCTCGCTTGAGAGTTCTTTAGGTAGTGAGGATATTATGTTTACGAAGCTAATCCTCCTAGAACCTAAACATATCTTTAAAGTATGCCCTAAGTCTGTCTCGAGAACCGCCATGCCGACTCCGTTCTCCTTACATAGTCTGAACAGTATGTCGTTAACTAGAGGTTTCAGTAACCGGTAGTTATCACGGATTAAGGGTTTCTCGAAGCTACGTGAGATCACTGCCACCCTTAAAGGACCGTAACTTAGTAGATTATCGCTCTTCAGTAGTTCATCAACTAATTTCAAGGCTTCATCGTATTTTGCGGCTCTCTCAGCTATCTCAGGACTCAACTTATATGATTTAGTCCTCAACACTTGCAGGAAGTATGCGTAGAGAGCGTTTACGAAGTCTGGCGAGCTGTAACCTATTTTAATGGCTTTAGCTAGAGCCTTGCCTATCTTGCTTGCTTCAGCAGGTTTTCCAGCAGTTAATGATATTATGTCTTTAATGAGTTGCTCCGGGGGATCTATCGAGACGTTTAAGGTCTGGACATACTCCAACACTACCTGAGTTAATGTGTACGTCTCGGAAAGACTCATTAAAATCTCGCTCTTCCCCGCGTCATCATACTTAACGACAACGCCCAGTCCTTTCTCCGGGATTAGCTGGAAACCTATTGAGCTATATATGCTCACATTTTGGGAAGCGGCTATGCCTATAGCATAGCTTCTAACTATTTTGACAGGGTTTTTAATTACTTGAGGAACGAATTCAACGTATGTTTTAACGCCCTTACTAGCTAAAGCCGTTGAGAGCGTCGCAGCCGCTAAAATGTCGTCAAGTCCTGTCCTGGTGTATATGGTCGCGTACTGTGTGCTCAATCCTTCCCCCTCACCTCAACAACCCTCAATTAGCTACCTGAGTATGTAGACTCTACTTATCACTTACAAAATAAAATAAAGCTTTTAAGCATTAAGCTTATCTATAGTATTCTCGGTGTGTGAGGTGTTTACTGAGTTCGTCGTCTTAGGTATTGCGGCGGTAGCAATAATCTACGCGTTACTGACTTCTTATAAGGTCATTAAAGAACCTCCGGGATCTGGTAGGATGATAGAGATTCACGAGTATATAAAGGAGGGTGCTAACGCTTACCTCAAAAAACAGTATACGGTCATTTCCGGCATCGCTGTGGTGATAGTTGTTCTGCTCGCGCTTCTAGGATGGTATAGGATGGCTATTAGCTATGTTTTAGGAGCGCTTTCCTCAATAACTGCGGGTTTCGTAGGTATGAAGATAGCTGTGAACGCTAACGTACGAACAGCTAACTTAGCTAAAGAAAAAGGACTTAACAGAGCTTTAAGACTCGCTTTCAACGGTGGTTTAGTGATGGGCTTAATGACTGTTGGTGTAGGACTCATGCTGATAGCTCTTCAATATATTGCCTATGGGGAGACTCCGGAAGCAATAAACGATATAATAGGCTATAGCTTCGGAGCTTCCTCAGTCGCGTTATTCGCTAGAGTAGGGGGCGGGATATACACTAAGGCAGCGGATATAGGCTCCGACCTCGTAGGTAAGGTTGAGGTTGGGATACCTGAGGACGACCCCAGAAATCCCGGTGTGATAGCGGATAACGTAGGTGATAACGTAGGTGATGTTGCTGGGATGGGTGCTGACCTCTTCGAGTCCTACGTTGGCGCCATAATATCTACCATGGTCATAGCGTCAACACAGCTCAGAGGTTTCAGCTTATATTCTTGGAGTAGCTTCGCTTTAATCCCGCTCGTAGTGGCTGCGGTAGGTATAGTAGCCTCGATACTGTCCTCGTTCATCGTGCGCACGAGGGAGGGAGGTGATCCATCAAAACCGTTAACTCTAGCTACTGTGGTAGCGTCTATCCTCATAGCTCTCATGTCGTTCTTCGGGATCACTCAGTTAATCGGCGGCGAGCTAGGTGTTAGGGTATGGGTCGTGATAGTCGCCGGTCTTGTAGCAGGGGTAGCGATAGGATTAACTAGCGATTACTTCACTAACGCTAGGTATTCGCCAGTAAGAAGAGTTGCTAAGATGTCTGAGGCGGGGCCTGCCCTCACCATCTTAACAGGCTTCGCTTACGGACTCTTAAGCGCTTTCGTGCCAGCTGTGATGATAGCTATCGCGTCCTTAACAGCATTCCTAGTCTTGTGGTTACCTACGCAGGAATTCTGGTTAGGCATTTACGGCGTGGCGCTCTCAGCAGTAGGCATGCTATCCTTAACAGGGGTTGTCGTAAGCGCTGATGCTTACGGACCCATAACCGATAACGCTGCCGGGATAGCTGAGCAAGCCGACCTAGGTGAAGATGTCAGGAGAATAACCGATAAATTAGATGCTGCCGGGAATACCATGAAGTCAGTTAGTAAAGGTTTTGCGATAGGTTCGGCGGCTCTAACCGCGCTTGCTTTCATAGGTGCTTACGCGTCGATACTTCAGTACTATACCGGAGCGAACTTAAGTAGTCTCTTTCAGTCGTTGACGGTATTGAATGCCGGGCTGATTTCAGGGATGTTCATAGGGGTGGTGATGCCGGCTCTCTTCACCTCGATAGTCATACTCGCGGTCAGTGATTCAGCGTTCGTCCTAATAGAGGAGATTAGGAGGCAGTTCAGGGAGAAGCCAGGAATACTGGAATTTAAGGAGAAACCCGACTACGGTAAAGCAGTAGCTATAGTGACTTCCTACGCGATAAAGAGGTTAGTAGTTCCCGGGTTAATTGCTATAATATCCCCGCTTGTCGTCGGGTTCGTTCTAGGACCTTACGCTCTCGCAGGCATGCTGCTCGCGGCAACAATCTCCGGGCTACTGCTCGGGCTCTTCCAGGGGAACGTAGGGAATACCTGGGATAACGCCAAGAAATACATTGAGGCAGGACATCACGGAGGTAAGGGTAGCGAAGCTCATAAAGCCGCTGTCATAGGAGACACGGTCGGCGACCCCATGAAAGACGCTGCAGGACCTTCCATAAACATATTGATAAAGTTGATGAGCATAGTATCGCTTGTCTTCGCGTATTACGTGATAAGCAATAACCTCTATCAGATGCTTATTCCTTAAGTCGGGAACGGCTAAACATCTAAGCCCTCAATATTAACGAAACCTTTTTTATAGTAATGTTTTACATCCCTAACCTCAGTAACTAAGTCAGCGAGATCTCTAATGGTCCTAGGTACGTACCGCCCAGTAACTACAGCATGTCTGCGGGGATTGCCTACGAACCTCCTCAGAATATCGATTAGTAAACCCTCGTCAACCAGCCCCATGTGAGACGCTATACCTAGCTCATCGAAAACAACTAGCTTAGGGCGTGACCTACGCATTAAGGACGGGTAAACCTCCTTGAAGAAGCCGTAAATCAGCGCCATAGTCGCTGACGCTCTAAAATCACCTAGATTTTCCGGGTTAACGAACCCTTCCACACCCACGTTAACTACGTGTATTCTCTTCCTATATGTACGTGATAAACTCCTCAAGAAGTAGGTCTCCCCACTCGCACCACTCTTCATGAATTGAATCACTACGACTCTCCAACCCCTCCCTAAAGCACGCATCGCTATACCTAGAGCGGCCGTGGTCTTGCCCTTACCCTTACCATAATAAACCAGCAACACGGAAAATCACCCTAAGGGAATTTCCCTCAATAATTCCAGAGACTTCAAAACGATGTCGAGTTCTCTCTCACAGACTTTAATACCTAGCTCACCAACTAAGGATTTCCTCAAGTCGTTGACGCTCAGACCGCAGAAAGAGTAGGTATTCGCTATTACGTAGGCTGTCACAGCCCACGACGCCTTACTGAGGAACCTCTTTATTTCCTTGCGAACCTCAACATCCTTGACCTTTCTGAGAAGGTACTGCGGAGAGGGATATCCAGCCAGCTCCCTCGCGAACCTGCAGATCCTTCGCTGCTCGTAAAGGTCTTTACGTACTCTGTAGATTGGTTTGGGGAGGCTGAAGTACTCTGATTCTCTCACGAAGCTCGCATAGTGCTTAAGTTGATTATTAAACTCGAAGGTCAGTGCCGCCCTAAGTGCTGTGATTGTGATTCTCAGAGCGTTAGACGGGCTGAATTTATTGATTGAGTCTAGGTTCGTGTGGTAGAATTTGTCAGGCCAGTTAGTTAGTGAGACAGCGGGTATCCCGAAAACCACGTACGCATCGTGATCACTCCCAGCTTCATAAGACTTTAACTCAAATCTAAATTGATGCTTCCTAGTAATTGATGTTGTTAAACCCCAACCACTACCCAAGCTGGTGAAGAAGTTTTTGAAAGCGTGTGCCTCGAACCCGCTTAAGAGTAGTACTGGCGGGCGTATGAAATTTAACACGGACTTCGTTAAGGCTTGTTTTTCGCCGATCATGTCTAGGTTGAGAGCCCCCAGAATCTCTACGTTCTCATCAAGTAGTTTCTTGACTAACGCTACTGACCCGTAATGTTCCGGTACCCACACGAGCCTGACCCTAAAGCCTCGTAAGTTACGCGCTATCTCACAGGAATGCTTGCTGAGTAGCTTAGCTACGTATAGCAATGTCGCCGCGCCGCTGACGTTATCGTTGACTGTTCCTTTAGGGTGGCAGTAGTGTGCGGTTATGTGTATTTCCCTGTCACAATCGCCAAACTCGGTCATGACGACCTTCAACTCTCTCGGATCGCTATACGTTGATCTAACGAAACCCTCGACAACCACTCTCTCACCCTTACTAAGCAACGTCTTAATTTTCTCCGCACTTTCTCTAGAAACACATAATACTGGAGCCTTCATCCTGTAAGCTTCGTCTGGGGTGGGGAAAAGACCCACGTACGGGATACCTCTCAAGGAAGCGTCCTTCCTATATATTAGGAGGGCTTTAGCTCCCTTCCTAACCGCTTCGAAATACATGTCCAGGCTCCTATTACTAGTTAGTAGTACCTCAACGTCATCAGGTATTAGGTCCTCGCTCTCCGCGTAACTAACTCGTCCTGAGAACTCGCCTGGCGGTGAGTGTGCTGCGACCGCCGTAGAAGCTTTTTTAACGGAGGAAAGAACCCCTCTCTCCGGATGTGTGACGCGTACTTCGCCGTCAATCAAGTCCCAACCAACTAAGGGGCTCAACCACTTCGGGGGGTTCGCGTAACTGAAGACCTCGACACTCACTTCATTGCCCGCTCCTTCTAAGAACCCCCTTATGAAGTCGCCTGCATCCAGCAACTCGCGCGAGCCCTGTATCCTGTGATATGAGGATAACCTCACAACCAGCTCTACGAGTTCGTAAGGTCTCGCAGCAGACTTAACTTCTTTGAGCATTGATGAGACGCTCATGCCTCAAAACCTATTCTCTTCATGAAATCAAATACCGTGAGAGAAACCACCCTACCCTCCTTAATCCTCACGACCACGTTATTTTCCGTGAGCAGAGCTTCATCTACTTCCTCTATATCGTAACCAAAGTTTATGTAGAGAATGTCTGTCTGCCTATCATACTCAAACCATAACTGATTAACATCTCCAATCCTCAATTCCCTCTCCTTAGTCTCTGCATCACCCATACTAACACCACTTTCTATTCGAATAAAGCATAAAAACGTGTTGAGAAATAGTTAACGTAGTTACCTCATAAAAACTTCCACACAATCATATTTTCTCAATACCTAATACCCTAGCCACGTCGTATATTACTGGGGGCTTCCAATACACGTTACCGGCCGACTTAATTATTCCTATGATCCACAAGATAAGTAAGGCAACCCATACTAGAGTGCTTATGATCCAGCCGATGATGGGTATGAGGCTCAGGATCCCCGTTATGATAGCACTCACAATTATTACTATGAAGAATGATAAGTTTAGATATGCCCAGTACTTAGCGTACTTATAGCTGGGTCTCAGTATCAACGCTAGTATGGCTCCTATCAAGGGTATGATCCAAGCTATTATCCCCCAAGTAGTTTCTTCCTGCACACTACTCGCTTCACTCATTAGAAATCACCAGATACAGTAATACGTTATTAGTAATAAAAAAGCTTAAGTTGAAACGAGCATGTAAACTGAGACAGAGATCATGATTAGTGACCCGATTATCTTAATGATTTTTTGTCTACTTAACAACGCCTCGTTGACTTTTCTAATCTTGGAAAAACCTGTGAAGAATAGCAGTATCAGTATTAAGGGGGTCTCGAATATGGTCGCGTACAACACAGATACTAACAACCATGTTAGGAAGCCGTACTCCAGCATTATGACGTTGTAGATTATGTAGAGGCCTGCACTGCACGGGAGTAGGGTAAAGGACGCTATAAACCCTATCATAACTGTTGATAGGACGTCAGTTCCTGACATTTTGTTGAGTCTCAGGGTATTAATTATTCTGCAAGGTAGTTCATCCTCCCTGCACACGAAAAGCTGGGTAGCTACTTCACCGCTCCTGAGATTATTAACTAGCGTGACTAAGCCGTAAGACAATGTCGCAAGACTTAATAACCACTTAGGCAACCCCCCGGCTAAGAACCTCAGTAGAGCGCCGAAGGCTATGTAACCGAGGAAAGTCGATAATATGAAGGCAGTCCCTACCTTAATCAAGTGGCCAACACTTATTAACGACGCGGAAATCAATATAGCTACGAAGAGAGCAAACACGCAGGGATCAACGGAATCTATTAAAGCCCAATAAACGACCATGAAAATAAGGCTAGAAAGATCTAGCATAAACTAACCCCTCTGTCACTGAACACATTATTATCACTCTCTTGAAATCACCCGTTTTAGTCACTACAATTGTTAGCCTTAATAAGTTTTAAATCCTTAGACAGGATTCAACTACGTGAGGTTCAAGCCCTGACCTAATCTTTTGCTGAGAGACAGTACCTCATACACGAGTTTAAGCATAACTCAAGCTCTTCATCTTCTTTTAACTCGCAAAACTCGCTACAGAAATCCTCACACATCATCAGGGAAGAACTTAAGCCATCCATACCCCTCACATAAAAGTATGTTGGTAAGAAGGGTTATATAAGGTTTTCACGTGTTTTTGGACTTTCGTTGATGAGCTGTGACGTCGTAACGACCTAGGTTATCGCTCTGTAGTAAGCCATCTTCCTACTCAACTCATAACACTTAACTATTTGCTCGGCTGTATTATGTAATCTGAAGTTCTGTTCAACGTGCTTAACACAGTTTTCCCTAACTACGTGTCCTACCGTCGGGTCTTTACGAGCTAGTTGTTTCAGGTTCTCGTACGTTAGGTATTCAATACCCTTACCTGTCTCGCTAATTAGCGTTAGGTATGATAAGTTCTGTATAGCTTCGCCTAGCTCCAACTCATTACCTGGCTGAACCTTGATTCCGCAACCGTCCTCATGAAACCTTAGGTCGTTGATTATCTCGCTTAACCCCCCAACATCGCTTGCTACCACCGGAGTACCGACAGCCATTGACTCAAGAGCCACTATCCCGAAAGGTTCGTAAATCGAGGGAACTACGAAAGCGTTGGCTACGTAATGCAATAACTTATACGTTTGTTTATCTATTCTTTCAGTGATTAGGACTGCTCTCCCGCTTAAGTCTAGTGTTAGCTGACGTATGTAGTCTTCGTAACCTAAATCACCTACCGGAACACCGAGTATGATTAGTCTTAAACCCTCCTCAACCCTCCTAAAACCTCTGAGCAGGTATTCGAAGCCTTTCTGCGGCGTTAAGCGCCCGGTACTAAGCACTAAAGCGTCTCCCTCGGTTAGCTGGCCGAGACCCCTATACCTGCTGAGTAAATCCCTGACTACGACCCATCTCAACCTAGCTCTATCAACCTCCCCATAACTCCTCGAAGCGTAATCAATCACTTCCCTCAAGTCCCAGTCAGTTGAGTTATAGATGAAGCAAGTCTTTTCCCTAATCCAATCACCGTACCTACCCAGTAACTCGTTAATCATGCTGCGGCTTACTGTAGCGACGGCGTCAGCTTCTAACACGGCGAACGCCTCTAAATTACCGTCCACGGACCTCCACAAATCGTACGTGTTCTCGAGGCGATGGCAGCAAACCCTCCAAACACGGTGCTGACCTACCGGAACCCCGCACCATTCAGGCGATACGTAGTGCCAGGAAAACCTTGGGGAGCCGGGTAAGTGTACTTGATGTAGGTACGGAAGTGCTAGACCCTTATGCTCCGCATATATTTTCAAAGTGATAGCGGCTAACGCAGAATGCCAGTCATTGCTGTGAATAATGTCTGGAAAGCCTAGGTGCTCGGCTAAGCATATTAAAGCCTTACACAGCAGACAAGCTTTCTCCTCAACCCTGCCGTAGACGTAGGGATCCTCTAATATCGTGGACGTCCTGGAGTCATTCCCCCTGACCAACACGACCCTAACCTTATCATTAACGTTCAAGAAACTAAACCCTATGTTATAGGGGTAATGCCACCGGTTTTCCCCAACACGCACTCCACTACACGTAACACCCTCTAAAACTTGACCCGCGTTAATTCCGTGTGAAGGCATGATCACGGTTACTTCATAGCCTAAGTTACCTAGAGCTATCGATACGTTCTTGACTGCCTCACCCAAACCACCAACCTTCTTTAAGCCCGCGTACTCAAAAGTAATAATCCACACTTTCTTTATCTGTGAAGGCGCGATTATCAAGGTAGGTTCCCTCTCAGTATTGTTGCGTGTAATGTGGTCTGACGACGTAGTTCTCTATTGACGCGTTACTCGATACTTGCTCATGCGGCCACACCCTCACGTTAACTAACCTAACGTTATCTCCTATCATGGAATTATCTCCTACGACGCTGTTTATTATCGTGGTATTACTGCCTATGAGCGCGTGTCTACCGACAATCGAGTCTATTATCCTGACCCTATCACCTACCCTAACCCTGTCCATGACTGCCGACCTAACTATCTCGCACCTGTTCCCCACAACAACATAATTGTCTATTGTTGAATCCTCTACATAGCATTTACTGCCTATGGATACGTGCCTACCTATCAACACCCTACCTACGAAGATAAGGTCTTTCTCAAGTATTCTCCTACGTATAGTTTCATGTAAATTCAGCGACATCTTAGATTTACCCATCCCTAAGACGCCGCCGTATATCTCCTTAGCCTCCAGGTCCTCAACCCTCATGTTGTAGAGAAGGTAGATCATGGCTTTCAAGTATCTCTCAGGAGTTCCTACGTCAAACCAGTAACCGCTCACTAAGTATCCATATACGGGGAACCCCAACTCTATCAGCTTAGGTATCACGTCACTCCCGAAATCCATCCTACCCTCCTTAAGGAGCTTCCTGCCCTCACCCTCCTCAAAGAAATCCACTATTTCCGCGTTAATCACGTAAATCCCTGTGTTAGCTAGCTTGCTCGGAGCCTCCTCCGGTCTCGGCTTCTCGACAAACCTCCTTATCCTCAAATCCTCACAGACTTCGGCGACCCCGAAGTCCCTAACATCCTCGACCTCCTTAAGTCCTATCGTCATGAAAGCACCCTTCCTTAAGTGTTCTTTAAAGACTTCCTGCACGTCTAAATCAAATAGATTGTCTCCCTGAATCACTATGACAGGCTCCCTAATCTCGTAATACTTCATGATTATTCTTACGGCGTCAGCGTTACCGAGAGTATCGTATCTAGGCATGTAGCGAATTCTTAAATCTTCTCTCAAGCCATATCTTTCCCTGAACCAGTACCCCTCCCTGAAATAATCGAACAAGTCTTTATAGTTGTAGTAACCCCTAACACCTAGGTAGACCTCCTTAATACCTGACCTAGCTAATCGAAGCAACGCTAGCTCTAGTAAAGGCTTATTAAGGAATCTCACCATGCTCTTCGAAGTCTCTATAGTGAGCGGTCTTAACCTAACGGCCTCGCCACCGACGGGCACTACCGCTATTCTTAACACCCTAAACCCCAAGAAATATATTCTAGGTAGAACTAATTAAGCGAACGTGGTTAGCTAGATCCCGTGCCGGAGATACGTTTATATGTGTTGTTTGAGTATCCTACATTGGGTTAGAGATGTCGAGGAAACTTAAAGACGCTAAAGTGCTTTGGAGTAATCTCTACAGAGACGTTAAGAATCTCTTCGTATCCTACGTTCCTTACAGAGACTCCTACATATCCTACAGACTTCTCGCAACGCTTAGCAAGCACTACAACTACTTAGAGAATCTTGAGAACCTAGACTTCGCTTACTACCTGAAGATTAGGTCGAGGTTCGCGGTGAAGGAAGGTGATATTTCGTTCGCGTTGGTACCGCTCTCACTCAACATATTCTCTAAGATAGTTTCTAGGAAGAAGTATTACGGAATACTAGGTCTGGTTCTGAGAGGTTTTAAAAGGGCTGAGCTACTCTCAGCTTCGATCACTTTCGCAGAAGGTAAGGAGGTTGAGGGTTTAAGACCTGTCGTGATTTTAGTATCTCCTGACGAGGAAGATGAGAAAATCAAGAGCAGGATTGCGGGTGTGGTGAGTAATTGCTGGTCGAGACTTGTGGAGGATTTGGGGAAGCAGAGGATAGATATCGCTCTCTACGAAGTGCTTCAGCCGATCTCGGTCGTTAGTTTAAGACCTGTTGAACACAGCGAGCTCCGGGTTATTGTGAGTGACGGGAATGAGTATAGGGACATAAGGATACCTATAAGGAGACCTTCATGGAGCTTAAGCGACCTACCCCATAAGCTGATAGAGGAGATCAGGATAGTCTTGCTCAACCCTATATTTAAAGGTCTCGCCTTCTCAGCTAAGGGAGCATTCATAACGGGACCCCCAGGCGTAGGCAAGACCGTGTTAGCCGAGGCTCTGGCGTCAGCGCTTAACCTAAGCGTGATAGAGCTAAGACCCCAGAATTATAGGTCTATGTGGTATGGCGCTACCGAGAAAGCTCTTAACGCGATATTTCAACAGATATTCAGGCAGAAGAACAGGGTTGCTTTAGTGATAGATGATGCTGAGTTCATATCTTCCAGGAAGTACACTATACATGAAGCACACGTGAGCGAGATCTCAACCATCCTCTATCACCTGCAGAAACCTGAGAGACCTTTCACAATACTTACAGCTAATAACCCAGACTTAATAGATCCTGCACTCTTAAGGCCTGGCAGGATAGATACGACCATAATCTTAGGGTACCCTGACAGGGAGATGAGGAGGAAAGCCGTACTCAATAACGCTAGGAGATACGCGATCAAGTTCGCGGAAGACTCCGTGATAGACAGAATCGTGGAATTAAGTAGGTGGTTCTCTCTCGCGGAACTAGACGCTTTCCTAAGACTTGCCGCTAGTAAGGGTGACGGGATCATAAGAAACGAGGAGGTTGAGTGGGCTAAGAAGAAATTCATGATTAGTGTTGAGGAGAGGAAATCTACCCAGGAATATCTGAAGTGGTGGGCTAGAAGATTTCAAGGAATACTAATAACCTACCTACCTTCAGAGACTGAGGTTTAGGGGTTCTTACACTACATTTTCCTAACTAAGTAGATGATCCCATCATAAGAACTTACTTTGCTAACGCAACCTAATACGTAACAGTAGGCGACTGCGGAAGCTATTAAAGCATCCTCAACGTGTTTATTCGTCACCTGCAACTCACCTAATTTAACACCTATTAAATCAAGAAGTTCTTTAAAGTTCTTTACACCGGCATGCTTTAAGACGCTTTTAGGGTGTGTCTCGATGATCGTGAATTCCGGGGTGTTGAGCCTAGTCATTAACTCGTAACCTCTTAGGGAAAGTTGCCTCATCCACTTAAAACTAGGTGGGAAGACCCTAAAGCCAAGCTTTATCATTAACTTATCCACCTCCCTCATCTCGGGCTTGTTGGTCAGAGGCGCGTCAATCGCTATAACAGAAGGTTTTAGATTAGAAACAAAGCCTATTATTTCGTCGTCCGTTCTTAAGCAACCCGTCCTCACGACCTCCCTGTAGTAAGAGTCAATTACCGCGATTCCTGAGCACCTGTCTTGCTTAGCAGCTAAGTCCAGCCCTATACCGTAGCGCATTCCAGGCCCCCAGACTTAAAAACTAGTTCCCTAACTTCGTTATTTCTGGGCGGAGCGTGTGATCTCTTTAAGACGCTTAATCACCTGCTCTACATAAGATATAGCTTCTTCCAGCTCCTTAACGCCCTCCTCAGTAGGCTTGTAGATCTTCTCGCCGGATACCAATTCTTCCTTTATTAACCCGTCCTTCTTCAGCCTGTATATGACTGAATAGAGAGTAATGGTCGTAGGATTAAAACCGAATAACTCGTTGATTAGTTTCCGCACGTTATAAGCGTAAGTAGGCTTAATCATTAATGAGGCGATCACGTAAACCCATAAGTTCTCCGTAGTCAGCTTTCTCTTAAGCCTGATCAAGGGTTTTGACAACGGTTAAACACCTCAGCACCTACTACCTCAAGGACATATAGTAATGAACCGAAAATAAACTCAAGAAAGTTTTTAGTTCGCGTTTATACTCGGATCTCTATCCCCCAATACTTACTTAAATTAGCCTTCAAGGAATCCTTAACCCTCCTCCTGAGACCTGCTGGAACCGCCTTAACGTCGTTTGGGTGCTTACTACGTGTTAAGAGCCCGCTCACGTAGTTGAGTAAGCCAGGCACCAACCCCTCCCCATAGCCTCCCTCAACAACTGAAACCACGCTCATAACCTCGTTTCTCGCTAGTAACTCACCTAAGAACGCACCTATGTTCCTGTAGGTAATCTTAGTCGCCGCTAGTGACGTTAACGGATCGTTTAAGTGCGCGTCAAAACCTGCCGAGGCCACTAACGCGCCCGGCTTGAAAACCTCCACTAGCTTCTTAATGACTTCCTCAAGAACCCACATGTAGGTTTCATCCCCGGCCCCGGCAGACACGGGTATATTAATCATTTTACCCTCTCCCACACCACTCCCGACATCTAGCACATCCCCGGTCCCTGGGTAGATACCTTCCTGATGTATGTCTACGTGAACCACACGACCGTCGTCCCAAAATATCTCCTGGGTTCCGTTGCCGTGGTGCGCGTCGAAATCAATTATCAACACCTTATTCATTTTCTTCAGAAGAGCAGCAGAAGCTATGGCCGCGTAGTTGAAAATGCAGAAGCCTAGTGTTGGAGCTCCTAATGCCCTGCCTGACCTGCCGGCGTGGTGTCCTCCCGGTCTAGGAACGACTAACACAGCTTCCCTACGGTTAAGAGACTCGAGTGTCACGTGATACGTGGTAGTCATGTATGAGGCTGAGACGAGGTACGTGTGTTCGTTTACATAGGTATCAGGATCTATGTAGTGAAAACCCCTAGACGATTCCCTCTTAATGTATTCCACGTACTCAGGGTCGTGAACTAGGAGTAGGATCTCTTCCTCAGGTTCTCGAATACCTACGAAACTTAATTGACTGGAGACCTCGGACTTGATTAACGCTTCAATAATTTTGATTGTTCTGGAAGGGTTTTCAGGGTGCCTGAATTGCGGGTCTGCGTGAAGTCTATGTCTGGAGTCATAAACTACTAGCACGGAACCCCCCATTACATCAGAACACTTCCAATGCTATTAAAGTTAACACAGCAACGCTACTTAAGGAGTGCTGGTTCTTAGAGCGTTAAGGTATAAAAGAGTTATTAACAAACACAGACTACTATATTTTGGGTGGCTTAAGTGCTTGAGTTGAGAGGGGTTGATGTAGCTGTTGGTGAGAGGAAGGTACTTTCAAACATTAACATGGTTGTTAAGCCTAGGGATCTACACGTGGTGTTAGGACCTAACGGTTCCGGCAAGACTTCCCTCCTCAACGCGGTGATGGGTATTAAGCCTTACGAAGTGATTAAGGGCAGCATTATTTTTGAGGGTTCCGATATAACTCAGGAACCTCCTCACGTCAAGGCTAGGAAGGGGATAGTGGTAGCGTATCAGTTACCTCCTCCCATTAAGGGGTTGGTGGCGGGGAGATTCGCGGAAGAACTTATGAGGAGATTTAATGTCGAGAGTAGTTATGCGGATGTTCTCTCCGAAATTTTGGAGGTTAAGGATCTTCTCAGCAAGTATTTATTTGATAAGATGAGTGGCGGTGAGAAGAAGAGGTTAGAGACGTTCCTGACCTTGCTTACTAAGCCTAGGGTTGCGTTGCTTGACGAACCCGATAGCGGCGTGGATGTGGAGTCCCTCAATAAGATGTCTGAAGCTCTGAAGGTTGCTTTAAGTAAGGGTGCTTCTATGGTGCTAGTTACTCACTCCCTACACATGCTTAGGCTTCTGAGAGATCACATAACCTCTGTTCACGTACTTTACGGAGGAACTATCGTGCATTCAGGGCTCTACGATGAGGTGGTGCCGTCTATAGAAAGGTATGGGTTTTCAGGAGCTTTAACTCAACTAGCTAGGATGTGGTGATTGAGTGGATCGTGAAACACTCTTGAAAGCGCTTAATAAACCCTCACCTTATGGTCCTGACGTCGACTTAAGCAGGTTCAACGTTGGGTTAGCTGAGGAGGGGGTTCTTGAGGAAAGGGAGGTCAATAAGATCTCAAGTAGGCTGGGGCTCGGTAGCGGTCTCTTAAGAAAGGCTGACTATCTCCAAGTCAACGAGTCTGTTCTCTCCAAGTTTATGCGTGAGAAGCTAACTGAGCGTGGCGCTGTAGTCTTACCTACTAGTGAGGCTCTGAAGAAGCTTGACTGGGTTAGAGAGTATTCGTGGAGGTTGGTGAAGCCTGATACAGACAAGTATACTGCGGCAACAAAACTCTACGGTAACGAGCTAGGATTCTTTATATATGTTCCGCCAGGCGTTAAGATCAAAGACCCTATATACACATGTCTCTTCATAACTAGGAAGGGATATGCTCAGCTACTTCATAACATAGTGGTGGTGGATGATGGCGCTGAGCTAAACCTAGTTACTGGTTGTGGGGTTCCTGACCAGCCTTTAGGCTCCCTGCACGTCGGTATATCAGAGTATTATGTGGGGAGAGGGAGTAAGCTGACTTACACCATGATACACGCTTGGGCCCCGGACATGGTTGTAAGACCTCGCACAGTTGTTAAGGTTGGGAAGGGAGGTGAGTATGTGAGTTACTACGTTATTTACTCTTCCGTAGAGTCTTTACAGACTTACCCGAAGGTTTATTTAGGTGAGGGCGCTAAAGCAACCTTAAATTCCATAGTTGTTGGTGTTGATAAAAGCGTCTATGACGTGGGTTCAGCTATAGTGTTGGAGGGAAAGGACTCTGCTGGTGAGATACTTTCAAGGAATTTAGGTAGGGGGTCTTCACTCATATACGCTAGGTCAAGGATAGAGGGGCGTGCAGGCCCTTCTAGAGGCCATATAGAGTGTTTAGGGCTGATAGAGGACGATAATGCTACCATAGAGTCGCTTCCTGAGATAAGTTCCTCAAGTCCTGAAGCTGTCTTAACTCATGAGGCGGCTATAGGAAAGATAGGTGAGGACTTAATTAGCTACTTACTGAGTAAGGGGTTTTCTGAGGAGGAGGCGCGTGCGGCGATAATAAAAGGTTTTCTCAACATTGAAGAACCTAAGTTACCGCAGCAAGTAAGGGAAGTAATTAAGAGAACTGTCGAGTACATAGCTTCTAGAGCTGTCGGCTAAGGAGTAAGTCATGCTTATAATCCGTGATGACATATGTTGAGGTAACGTAAGGTGCGGAGAGTACTCATAACTCACACGGATCTAGACGGGGTTGCTTCAGGAGCCTTAATTCTGAAGAAATTTGGTCACCTAGACAGGGTCTACTTCACACAACCGCATAATCTCCACGTGAGGTTAGCCGGGGTACCTAATGGCAGCACTGTCTACATAACAGATATAGGTGTTAACAAAACCTCCTTCGATAAAATTAAGGAGAATGTTAAGAGAGTCTTAGGTTCTGGCGGCGAGGTTTTCTGGTTTGATCATCACGTGTGGGAAGAGTCTTGGGTCAAGGAACTCATTGAGCTAGGGGTGAGCCTCTACGTCGATAGATCGACTTGCAGTGCTGGAGTGGTTTACAAGTATTTAGGTGTTGAGGCCTCTGAGGAGTTAGTTAGGGCAGCATGTTCTGTTGATTTATGGTTAATGAATGACTGGAGGGGGAATTTCCTCTCAAGATACGTAGGCTATGTTGGAGGGGCTTCCTGGAAGGAGAAAGCTCTTAGGAAGCTAGCGGGCTTCGACGGCACTATAGACTCCGAGATAAGTGATGTGGTTGAGAAAGCCATCACGAAAGAGCTGAAAATCTACGAAAAAGCTTTGAAGAAAGCGAAAATAAGGGAGTGCGGTGGTGTTAAGGTAGTTTATTATTTGAAGGACCAGGAAGAACACCTCACATCGTATATCGCGAACATCTTGTTATCCAGGTATGGGGCCGACATCGCGGTAATATGTCGTAGGGGTTCTATTAGCTTAAGGTCTAGAACCTTTGACGTGAGGGAGGTAGCGCTCTCGATGGGCGGGGGTGGTCATCCGAGAGCTGCCGGAGCTAGCCTAAAGCCGGATCTAGTAAGGAGGATTATGTATTTCCTAGGTCTCAGAAGCTTCTATACTGAGTGGTGCGTTAATAAAGTACTTAAACACTTGACGTCAACTCAAGCATGTTCTGATTAGCCCCCGCCGCTCTGAGGGAATACATCTATGGTATCGCCGTCTCTGATAATCGCGTGAAGTCCTCCTAAAAACTCAGCGTGCCTGCCGTTAATTAAGATTATGAAGCCTTTCTTGAGGAGATCCTGCTCTACTATTAAAGACTTTAGCTCCGGCACAGCGTCTAAGACTTCTTTCAGGGTCGTTGACTCTGAAGCACTAATAATCAATTCTTTCTTAGACCAACCAAGCTTCTCCTTAAGGCTAGTGAATACTTCTAGTGTGATCTTGAGCATCTCTAGCTACCCACCTAAGTCTCTAAACCTAATACATCCTCAACAAATTTAAAGCTTGGTCTCGGGACGTATCTACCTAAAGCAGTTAATTATCGTGAGGTGTTAGCTAGCGAAGCTCTCAGAGATTCATGCTCTGAAATGCGGGGGCTTTCAGTCGTGAGTATGCTTTAAAATTTATTTTAGATCCCTGAAATATTTTACACGAGGGTTACGTCATGAAAGTCTTAGTATTGGGTTCTGGTAGCGTGGGGACTCTAACAGCGTATGATTTAAGCAGTGATTTTGAGGTTACGGTTGTGGACAGGGATGAGGCTAGGTTAAAGAAGGTCGAGGGGTTTGCTAAGACGCTTAAGCTAGACTTGTCTAAAGACGAAGTACTTGAGGAAATACTCAGAGGTTATGACGTTGTAGTTAACGCGTTACCTGGTTTTCTCGGCTTCAAAATACTTAGGAAGGCTTTGGTTGCGGGGCGTGATCTTGTTGACGTGTCTTTCATGCCTGAGGACCCGCTCCCCCTAAACGACGAGGCTATACGACGAGGAGTAAGTGTTGTTGTGGACGCAGGGTTCGCGCCAGGACTTAGCAACGTCTTAGTCGGGTACATGCAGAGCAGGTTAGGTGTCTTAGACGAGGCTATCATAAACGTTGGCGGCTTACCTAAGGAGCCCAGACCACCCTTGTACCATCAAGTGCTTTTCTCACCTAAAGACTTAATAGAAGAATACCTGCGTCCAGCTAGGTGTATAATAAACGGTAAGCTAGTGATGAGGGACCCTCTGGAAGTTATTGAGGAGGTAAGCATAAGGAACTTCAAGTTCGAGAGATTCCCTACAGACGGTCTGAGAACACTGTTGAACACCATTAAAGCTAGAAACTTGATTGAGTATACCCTCAGGTGGCCCGGCCACCTAACTAGAATGAAGATTTTGAAAGAGTTGGGCTTTTTCAGAGGTGAGTTCATAGAGTCTACTATGAAGTTATTAATACCTGCGATGACTTATGACTCACCGGATTTCTCCGTGATGGAGGTTTACGGCAGGAGTGGTGAAGAGGAGATCAGGTTCTTCATGTATGATGAGTATAGGGAAGGATTCACATCCATGTCTCGAGTGACGGGCTATATGACTGCCTTAATCACGCGCTTAGTTCTAAAGAATTACGTGGAGGCAGGAGTAATCCCCCCAGAATACCTTGGGATGGATAGCAAGACATACGAGTTCATAATAGATGAGCTAGTTAAGAGAAACGTGGTTTTGGAAATGAGTTAATACTACTCAGGGAATACTTAAAAAGGCGTCCCACTTCTTTAATTTGGGCTGGATCTAATGCCTGACCTAGAATGGTTGGTGACTACATATCTCACCATGCTCATGATCCCCTACTTCATAGCGTTTCTTTTATATATGGTCAGAATAATTAAGGGGCCTACGTTATCTGATAGGGTCTTAGCTGTTGACGCGTTAGGGTATGATTTAGCAGCCTTCATGACGGTCTTAACCATAGTTTTGAGGTCCCCCATACTCATAGTTAGCGGGGTTGTCCTAATATTGTGGATATTCTCTCTAGACATTTACGTAGCTAAATATCTTGAAGCGAGGGAGCTGGGTGGTTAGCTTATGACTACGTTGATTGAGTGGTTATTAGTGATAGTGGGTCAATCCCTGATAACTATCGGGGTTTTCTTCGATTTAGTTGCTTCAATAGCTATGTTAAGATTCCCTAACTTCTACACGAGACTGCACGCAGCCACCGTAGGTAGCATAGGTGGTGCTTTCCTGCCCATAATCGGGGTTGCTTTAGTAGCTGCGGGTTCTGACTTCCTAGGTTCTTACAGGTGGTTCTTATGCGGTGCTTCACTAGTCATCGCCTTCATAGAGTTGCTGCTTGCTGGTGCGGGAAGTCACGCCCTAGCTAGAGCCACGCACAGAGCTAAGGCAGCACCCACGAAACCCATAATTGTTGACCATCTCGAGGAGGATAGAGGTAAGGGTGAGATATGATGGATTACGTCGACTTAGTCTTCTTAATTATGGGTATTTCTGCCCTCACCTCAGTGCTCTTCACTTTCCTCACCATCAGGACTAAGGACTTAATGTACGCCGTGGTCTTCTCATCTGTTCAGAGCGTTGCTTACGCGCTGATCTACTTCCTCTTACTAGCTCCTGACATAGTCTTAGTGTATGTTGCGGTAGCTGTAGGGATTTACCCCCTAATAATCATACTCCTCGTTAAGAAGGTAGGTAGGTACGAGGTGATGTCTTAATGTTGAGAGACTTCATTTTCGCGTCATTACTCGTTATAATCATATTAGCACTCACATACCTCACCTACTCTGGTGGGCTGGGAGACCTACCACCTCAAGATGTTAGGGTTATAGCGAGTAATTACCTAAACCTGACGTACAATCAGGGAATTACCTGGTTGTGGACGGCGTCACCTGAAGCCGTAACCGCTATAGTCTGGGATTACAGAGGACTAGACACTCTCTTCGAGACCGTTGTTTTCTATGGTGCGATACTCGCTGCACTAACTCTATTCCGGAGTGTTTCTAAAATACCTGAGTTTGTTGGTGGTGTTGGGTTAAGCTTAGTCGTCAAGAGAGTCACCGCTATAGTGACTCTGGCAATATTGACTGTGGCGGCTTCAACAGCTCTTCACGGGCACTTAACGCCTGGCGGGGGGTTTCAGGGCGGGGCGATAGCTTCAGTAGCCCCACTACTCTTGCTAGTGGTTTTCGGTAAGCAGTTCTTTATTGAGAGGAGGATATCCTACAGTAAGTTACTCACTATAAGGAACGCCTCATTAGCTCTACTAGGTTTTACGTCCGTAGCTCTCCTGATCCTAGGCTTCTTAACCGGTGCCCAAGGGTATATTTTCCAGAACCAAGCCAAGACAATCTCAACGCTCTCATACCCTCCATACCTACTAGACGTCCCGTTAGGTGGTTCATTATTCTTCTATAACCTCTTCGAGTTCCTGGCTGTTGCTAGCGGGTTTACCCTAGTTTTCACCATACTACTCAGTAGAGACGAGACACTACGTAAAGAACTTGAGGGTGAGGAGCTTGGATATTGAGTTAATTAAATTCATGTTCATGTTAACTGTAATATCCCTCTACTTTAACGTAGCGATATCACTCTACGGTGTGGTTTCAAAGATTAACCTAGTAAAGAAGCTTATCGCGTTAACGATATTCCAAGACACCGTGAACATGTTTACCATCTTAGTCGGTTACAAGCTTTGGAGACCCGGACTCCTACTCCAACCACCGGTCTTAACAGACCTGAGTCCCACCCCAGAAACTCTCAAAGAATTTGTTGAGAGATCTGTAGACCCATTACCGCAAGCCTTCGTCTTAACAGCGATAGTTATAGGTCTCGCCGTAACACTCTTCCTAACGACAATAGTTCTCCACGTTAGTTACCACTTCAAGACGGTGAACGTGGATAAGATAGGTAGGGCTAAGAGGGTGTATATACATGAAGAGGCTGTATAAATCTATAGTCCCGGCACTACTCTCATTCACTATTTACGTGGTGTATACCGGGTCTTTAAGACTTTACGACATAATTACGGGAGTCTTGGTTGCTGTGATCGTAGGCGTACTTACATCTAACCTGTTAATAGAGGATTGGAGGAAGAGCTTAAGTTTAAGGAGGTTTGCTAGTTTAGTCAGATTCGCTCTCAGGTATTTCTTCATAGATGAGGTTAAGGCTCATCTACTCCTGGTAAGGCTGAGTCTAAGCCCTAAGCTAGACTTAAGACCCGCCATAGTCAAGATGCCTATTAAGACGAGAAACGATTACGGGATAACCTTGGTTTCCCTCTCAATAACCAACACTCCCGGCACTGTCGTGGTCGATCTCAATAAGGAGAAAGGGAACATATACGTTCACTGGATTTACGCGAAAACAACAATACCTGAAGAGTCATACAAGGAAGTGAGTGAGGTTTTTGATAAGTACGCTTTGAAAATCTTTGATTAGGTGGGTTAAATGAATGAGTCCTCGGTTGGTTTAGTGACTGTGGTGCCTGTCTTAGTTGCTTTCATATTACCTATCCTAACACTTAAGTTTAGGTCTCGCGTTCTCTACGCCACAGCAACCACGGCGACCACCTTCTTCGTGGTTGTTCTAACTCTGACCAACTTACTGGAGGTAATGAAAGGCAATGTCCTAACGTATTCCTTCGGCGGGTGGCCACCGCCTCTAGGCATAGTATACGTTGTTGACTCTCTTAACGGTATCTTAGGTTTCCTAGCCGCTACACTATTCTTCTTCTCATCACTCTACACTTACTGGTATTTTAATAAGATTGAGTCTGGGTATGAATGGCTTTCGACATTAATCCTCTTATTATTGGCCGGAGTGCTTGGCTGCTTATACACCGGCGATCTATTTAATTTCTTCGTGATGCTTGAGGTACTCAGCGTCTCCTCTTACGCGTTAGTAGCGTTCTTTAGGAGGAGGAAGTGGGCTGTCGAAGCCTCCATGGCTTACAGCTTCATAGGAGCTCTAGCCACCATGTTATTCTTCTTCGGCGTTATCTTTATCTACGCGTCCTTCGGGACAGTGAATATTGCTGACTTGATAGTTAAGACTCATCAAGACCCTCAACTAGCTTCTAAATACTTGGAAATCTGGTCCGGGAAATGCGTTGGTGAGTGGTGTTACGGTAACGTGTTTATAAGCTCCGCCCTAGCGGTAGCCCTAATGCTGTGGGCACTTAATTTCGAGGCCGGGGTGTTCCCTAACAATTACTGGATGCCTAGCGCTTACGCGGAATCACCGACCCCTGTCTCAGCGTTATTTGCAGGCATAGTTGATAAGGTCGGTACTTACGGCGTTATAAGACTTTTCATAACTCTTTTCACAGCTTATAGCACTGTGTTAGCTTTTCCTTTATGGGGCGTCGCTTTCAGAGACCTCATATTGATAGTGTTGAGTTTCCTAGGCTTGGTGACAGGGTATTTAGGAGCTCTACTCATGTTCCCTCAGAAAAACGTGAAGAGATTGCTTACTTACTCGACAATAAGTCACATAGGTATAATATTTACTTCTTTCGGCGCTCTAGTTTCTAGAGTGCCTCTAAGTGCTTCAGCAGAGGCTTTAAGCGGTGTCTTACTCCACATGATAACACACGCTATCGGGGAGTTCATGCTCTTCATAGGTTTAGGAACTCTCTCCATAGTAGTAGGCTCCACCAACCTGACTAAGATGCAGGGCGTTGGTAGCAAGTACCCCCTACTCACAGCTTCCGTAATCGTAGGCTTCCTAAGCTTGCTAGGCGTTATGCCTTTAGCCGGGTTCTTTAGTAAGTTCATGATGTTTACTGCGTTAATGAACGCCGGCCTACCCCTACACGCTATATCCATAGTCATCATCTCAGGAATCTCTGCTCTTGGTTACTTCAAAGTCATCTACACGCTAGTTGTGGGTAGGGGTTCTGAGGAGGTTGGTGCTCGAGAACACCTACTCATCCCGACGTCAATACTCTTAATCCTAGCTACATCGCTCCTAGTTTTAGGGGTCATGATAGCTCAGGGAGCTATAATCAACGAATTAATGAATCAAGCGGAAAGCATGTTGAGTATTGAAGGTTTAAGCAAGTACGTCAACTCAGTGAGTGAATTAAGCAAGATTCTTGGAGGTGGTTGAATGGATTTAAATAATTTGAGTATATTCTTATATATAGGAGTAAATACTTATACCTTTTTAAACGCTGAGGCAAAAATATTAGTATGGAGGTAGGGAAAATTGATGGATGCGTGGACATATCCTTACATCGTCGCGTTCGCTTCATTCACACTCTACATCGTAGGTAACGTGGTTAAGTCTAGATATTCGCGTGTTTCGCTAGCCGTAAGATACTGCTCCCCCCTAGTAATGACGCTCTACTCAATAATGTTGGTTAGCCAACCAGAAAGCTTTATTAAAGGCTTGTTCGCGTTGCTAGCTTCGATAGTAGCTCTCTTCATAACGCCATACACAATACATTACGAGCGCCACAAGTATCCTGGGAGAAACTTAACGATATTGATAGACTTATTTGCTTTAAGTGTTTACTTAGTCTTCATATCGGAGAATTTAATGAGTTTCGTGATGTTCTGGCTTTTCGCTGAGATAATCGGGTTCTTCGCTATAGTTTTCGAGGTTGAGAGAAGGACTCTGGTGGCCGGGCTCAGGTACCTACTCGTCTCCATGGTTCCAGCGGACATCGCTCTCCTCACGATACTCGGGATCGCGGCCATAAGGCTTGGTTTCGCCGGAGCTCTTCAATTACCTCTTAACGAGTTAAGTCATCACTTGCTGGGAGTTAGTCCGGTGCTTCATTTAATAGTGGCTGTCGGCTTACTAGCGAAAGCTGCTGTAGCACCGCTGCATTTCTGGTTACCTGACGCGCATTCATTAGCGCCCGCTCCGGCATCAGCTATCTTGTCTGGGGTGATGGTTAAGATGGGTGTTTACGGGTTTTACTTGACGGCGTCCTCTATTGAGTCTATGTACGTGTATTACGCGCTACTAATTTTCGCGTCACTGACTGTCGTATATGGGGGTTTACAAGCTCTCATACAAGCAGATATTAAGAGGATCCTGGCTTACAGCACTATCGAAAACACTAGCTTGATAACTATAGCGTTAGTTTCTTACAGTGCTTTCAAGATAGACCTACTCCTCACGGCAGCACTAACGTACTCTATAGCCCACGCAGTTTTCAAAGCCTCACTATTCATGAATTCAGGCACTGTTGAGATAATGACTCACACCAGAGACATAAGTAAGCTAGGATATGTGGCCAGAATAGCTAGTAAGCCTACCTTAACAGCTCTCCTCTCCATCCTCTCACTAATAGGAACTCCCCCAACGTTAGGCTTCCTAGGTAAGATACTCTTACTAGCCGGGCTGGCATCAATATATCAAGTGTCAGTGACAGCGGCCGTACTACTCCTCATGATCGCGGCTTTAGGTGCCGCCCTAGCGGTCGCTTACGGCTTAAGATACGTAACCGTTTACTGGGGATCCACCTCACCCAACAAACCTAAGGAACTTAAGCTGAACGTAGGCACTGAAACCCCTGAGTTAAGCCTCTCAATACTTAATATCGCGTTAACACTACCCATCTACGTCTCCACAGCGATAATCGGGTTGACCTCGCTAGATATGCTCTACATAGCTCCACTAGGTTTAGCTACGGTAATGATGGCGGCACTCATATACTATACCTACACCTACTTTAAGAGGAGCGCTAGGGAAGAATCTTGGTTAGGTGGTGCGCTACCTTGAGTTCCGAGTCAGCGTCGGTCATGAGTAGGCTCAGTGACATACTACGTAAGTACTTGAGGAGACTGGTTCCCTCAGCAGTTAAGATGAGTTTCTATTACGACATGGGTCAGAGCTTCGAAGGTAGGGAGGAGACTTTCACACGCCGATTACTTGATCTCGCTAGCCGCGCGTACATGGTGTTTAGCCTCAGCGAGAGCAGGCTCTACAAATACTATAAAGCGTTCGTTAAAGATTTAATAGATTTAACGTCAGCTATTGAGGACGCACTATCCTTCACCTCACTCTACATGAACCTACTCGTAGTTTTCGCAATGCTGCTCATGGTGTTCCTGGCATGGAGGCCTTAACAATCCTCCTCTCCCTCCTATTCACTTCCGTACTCGCTTTCCTACCCCCACTACTAGACGGTATTGAGAGGAAAATTCGAGCTAAGATACAGAGTAGGTTCGGGCCACCAACATTTCTTCAGACTTGGTACGACCTACTCAAGCTAGGCGTTAAAGAACTTAAAATACCTCTCAGCGGTGAATCCGCGGCTTTCCTCGTGATGCTCTCTCTGATAATAACGCTGATAGCACTCTACGCGGTGGTTTACGTAGCGCTAACCCTGTCTATCAACATAGACTTCATAGTTTTAGCAATGCTTCTAGTCCTCGTGGCCGCCTCACATAGTCTGGGTTTAGTAGCTTCAGCTACGACCTCCAACCCCTTCGCGTTAATAGGTAGTTATAGGAACATACTCCTGACAATACTTAATGAACTAGGGCTAGTCATCGGTAGTGTTTTATCGATCCTCCTAGGACTTAGGCTAGTAACTAATTACTCAATTTTAACACTCGCTACGTACTTGCTGAGCTTAGCTGTCTTGATCGTAGCTACCTACGTCAGCAGCGGTCGCTTACCCTTCGATATCCACGAAGCAGAACCTGAGCTAGCTTCAGGAACTATTATCGAGTTTAGTGGTAAGATACTCGGCTTCTACATATACGCACACCTACTAGCCAGGTACGTCTTGTCACTCCTAGTAGCTGTAGCTATCACAGCCCCGTTCACGGCTGTTTTCTCCCCAATATCAGCAGTTTTCCCGGCAACACTACTGTTATCGGCGTGCGTTTACTTGGCTTACGGGGTGGTAGCTACTCTCTTAGGTAGGACACGTGTAGACATAGGTGTGAGAACCTTATTCATGTACTACCTACTTGTTTTAATTGTTTTGGTGATTTTTACATGGATTGGTATTTAAACGTAAATAACATAGTAATAAGAGGGTAGGAAGACATGAGTCATGATTACAGCAAGTTAATCGAGGAATTATCTAGGGGTCACAGGAGCCGCGTGATATTATCTAAAATACTTGAGGTTTGTAAGGATTCGGTGCTTGACTTAAGTAGGAGGAACATCACCATCAAGGTAGTGATTAAGGCTAACTGCTTGCGAACGGCTCTCGAAAATATTTATAAGGAGCACGACCTATACCTCAGAACTATAGCGGCCTCGGATGAGAGGTCTAGGGAAGGCTTTTTTAAGCTTTACTACGTGTTCGGGATAGATAATGAGGGGACAAACCTAGTTTTCGAGGTCCCTGTGGTGGAGGGTGTTAAGGTAGACACTATAAGTGATCTCTTCAGAGCCTCTGATTGGTATGAGCTGGAAGCGCACGACCTCCTAGGGATAGAATTTAACGGTAAGCAGATGAGTAGGTTGGTCTTGCCTGAGGACTGGCCTGAGAATCTCTATCCGCTGAGGAAGGAAGTTAGCGTAGAAGAGTTAAAGAAGATGTATCAACCCCAGTTAGTATCCCGGGTTTCTGAACTGGAGGTAGAGGAGGTTGTGAGAATACCTATCGGTCCCTACCACCCGGCACTCCACGAACCCGAATACTTCGAGTTATATGTTAGGGGAGAGAAAGTAGTTGATGCGAGATATGTTGGATTCATGGTTCATAGAGGTATAGAGAAGCTGGCGGAGAGCATGAAGTATGATCAAGTCCCGTTTCTGGCTGAACGTATTTGCGGTATTTGCGGTTTCGTCCACTCAACTAGCTACGTTCAGGCAGTGGAGGATGCGCTGGGGATAGAAGTGCCTGAGAGGGCGCACTTCATAAGATCCATAGTTCTCGAGGTCGAGAGGCTTCACAGCCACCTCTTATGGCTCGGCGTAGCGCTCCATCTACTAGGTTATGATACGGGCTTCATGCATGCTTGGAGAATCAGGGAGAAAGTCATGGTTTTAGCAGAACTACTAACGGGTAGTAGGAAGACTTACGGCATAGACTTGGTTGGCGGGGTCAAGAAAGACATCGATAAAGATAAGATACCTAAAATTAAGGAGACTTTGAATGTCCTGAAGAAAGAGTTTAAGGAACTCGTGGAGGTTGCGACGAGTGTGCCGCAGGTTAAGGCGAGGCTTACCGGTACGGGGATATTGCCTAGGGGTGAGGCAAGGGCTTATTCCCTAGTAGGTCCCACCGCCCGCGGCTCCGGTCTAGCAAGGGATGTGAGAAAGGATTACACATACGCTGCTTACCACTACGTTAGTTTTAAGGTGCCTGTCTACACTGAAGGCGATAACTTAGCTAGAACTCTTGTCAGGATAGACGAGGTTTTCGAGAGTATAAGTATTATCGAGCAACTCGTGGATATGATGCCGGGCGGCCCCATAAAAGCTGAGAGATGGGAGCCTCAACCGATGAGGTTAGGGATCGGCGCCGTAGAAGCTCCTAGGGGTGAGGTCATACACGTCGTTCTAACGGATCTTTACGGCCCGTACAGGTGGAGGGTTAGGGCACCGACCTACCAGAATCTCCAAGCAGTCCCTATAATGCTTAAGGGAGTTGACTTAGCTGACGCGCCGCTAACTATAGCTAGCATAGATCCTTGCTTCTCATGCACTGATAGAGCTGTGATCATAAACTTAAGATCAGGTAGTGTTAAGATGTTACCTATAGAAGCTATTTCTAGGAGGGTGTGTAGGAATGGTTAAGTTCCTTAAGATGCTCTCCATATCCGTTCGTGAAGGAACGGCTACAAGAAAATATCCTTTCGAGTCACCACTGGTCACGCCGGAATTCAGAGGCAAGATAGAGGTAGACCCGGTTAAGTGCGTGGGGTGTGGTGCCTGCACTAGGATATGTCCTCCCAAAGCGTTGACCATAGGGCATGAGGGCGATGAGATAGTGCTCAAGTATTTTGAAGGCAGGTGCATCTTTTGCGGTATGTGCGCGTACGTATGTCCGCAAAAAGCCATAGCAATTTCAAAAGAATTCGAGCTAGCTACGTGGGAGTTAGGGGATCTCTACGATGAGGTAGTACACACGACCATTAAATGCAGGATTTGCGGCAAGCCCTTCACTACGGTGAAGTTCGTTAAGGAGATTGAGAAGAGAATAGATAATAAAGTGCCTGAAGACCTCCTCACAGTATGTCCTGAGTGCAGGAAGAAGCTAACCGCTCGTAAGATCGGGAGTAAGGTGGTGGGTGTTAGCGGTGAGTGACGGGGGGAAGCTCGACCTAACACTATCTGAGTTCACTCTCAACAAGCTTGAGGAAGTCTTTATTAAGCTTAAGAGGAGCGTGTGGGTCTTCCACCTAAACACCGGCAGCTGTAACGGGTGCGATATCGAAGTCTTAGATGTCCTAACACCTTACTTCGACGTTGAAAGATTCGGTATTAAGTTGGTGGGTTCCCCTAGACACGCGGACCTCATACTACTCACAGGACCTGTAACCATTAAGACTATAGGCAAGGTGATAAGAGCTATTAAGGCTATGCCGAGACCTAGACTAGTGCTAGCTCTAGGTTCGTGCGGTGTTGGGGGAGGGATATGGTTCAACACCTACGCAACCCTAGGAGGGTACCCACGACTAGAGAAAATCCTTAAAGACGCTGGAGTAGAGGTAGACAGGGTTGTTTACGTTCCTGGGTGCCCGGTAAGACCTGAAGCAATCATTTATGGGGTTGCGGTCTTGCTAGGTCTTCTACAACCTAAATCTAAACATAGGAGGGTGTCAGCCGTTGAAGGTTAAGATATACTATTGTGTTGAACACGGTTCAGGAGCTGTTATTCCGAGACATCACGTAGCCCCGTACTCTGTGTGTGAGGACATGGATCTCGTAGAGTTGGATCATGTTAGGAGCGTGTTACCGGCTCAGATAATAGATAATTTAATCAAGAAAGGGGAAGTCAGGGTTAGCGACATAGAGTTAGTTGAGAAACTCTCTGGAAAGAGAGTTGAGAATTCTTACATCAAATTAATTATGCTTCCAAAATGATTTAGTAGGTGATGGGGAAATGAAGTTCGCCTTCATGTGTAAGAAGGGTCAGGGGGGTAGGGGTAAGGTAGCAGTCGTAGGAGGAGGTCCAGCCGGTTTAGCGGCTACAGGCTACCTGGTTTGCCAGAGTTATGAGGTAGATGTTTACGAGAAACTCCCTCTTGCGGGGGGCTTGATGATGTTCGGCATCCCACCCTACAGAATACCTAGAGACAGCGTCTTAGAAGGTGTTGAAGATCTTGAAAAGAATTTCGGTGTTAAGTTTAGTTATAGGACTAAGGTCTTCTGCGGCGAGCCTAGACACGATGAGGGGGACGAATTCGTTAGCAATGTAATCGATCTAAAAAAGCTCATAGACGAGTACGACGCTCTATTATTGACTACAGGTATATGGTCTTCGAGGAGGTTGGGCGTACCGGGAGATAACGCTAAAGGGGTTTTCTCAGCTCTGGAATACGTCTATGGTTGGTGGGTGTACGAGTTAGGCTACTCAACTCATAAACCCCCTGTAGGTAATAAGGTTGTTGTCATTGGCGGGGGATACAGCGCGATAGACGCTGCGGAGGTCTCTTTAATGAAGGGAGCTAAGGAGGTCTACCTAACCTACCGGAGAACTATTAAGGAAGCGCCTGCAGGCGAGTACGAGGTGCGTAGAGTAGTTTCTGAGGGTGTTAGGTGGGTGGAGCTTATTCAACCAACTAAAGTCGTGGTCTCGAATGATAGGGTGGTTGGGGTGGAGTTCGTTAAGATGAGATTGGGTGAGCCTGACGAGACCGGAAGACCTAGGCCAGTCCCAGTGCCCGGAACGGAACACGTAATCGAGGCGGACCTGGTCTTAGCTGCTGTAGGCGAGATACCGACCCCGCCGCTGAGTACGGAATGTGACGGTATTAAGGCGGATCCGAAGAGGAGAACCATAATAGTTAATGAGATGATGCAGACCGGGGTTGAGAAGGTTTTCGCTGCCGGAGACGTGGTTACAGGGCCTTCAATGATTGGTAAAGCGATCGGGAGTGGCTTGAAAGCGGCTACACACCTAGATCATTTCTTAAGAGCTAAGAAGGTGATGTGATGTGGATTTAGAAACCTTCAGTAAGTATGGTGGTATGAATAGAGTGATAAACTATGACGTATGCATAGGTTGCTACACCTGTGAGGAGGTGTGCTCGTTCATACATGAGGGTAGTGGCTACATAAAACTCTATGATATAGGCGGAGGTCTTAATAAACCTATATCATGCTTTCACTGCGCTAAAGCACCCTGCATTACAGCCTGTCCTACCGGAGCTATGCATAAAGACAAGGACGGCGCGGTCTTAGTAGATATTTCTAAGTGTATAGGGTGTTCAGCGTGTTTAGCAGCTTGCCCCTTCGGCATCCCGGAGATAATACCGCCCGGGTTTGCAACTAAGTGTGACTTATGTAATCCTTTAAGGACTGAGGGTTTAACGCCTGGGTGCGTGTCCATGTGCCCGACTAGAGCTATAGTATGGGGTACTACGGCTGAGGTAGCTAGGGAACTAAGGGTAAGAGCTCTAAGGAAGCTAGTCTATAAACCTACAGTTTGAGTTTGGAGAGGCCCTAATTAACCTGAAGCTTTTTATTTTTAATTCTTTAAGTTCGGCTCTCGAGATACGCTCTGCCAAGCTTGCTTAAGTAATCTTCATCATACCCTACCAAAAGACACTCGATCCTGACGATCTCTTTCAGAGGTACTGAGAGTGCGTTAAGACCGTTACATAACTTAGCTTTGGCTCCAAGGGCTGACGCTATCTTTAACGCGGCTGCCACGTCAACGTTCCTCAGCTTAGCCCTCGTGTCAATGAATGCTTCGGCGTTGCCTAGCCCGACGTACACTATGTCTAGCGCGGCACTACCCAACGATCTTAAGCTAGCGCGCGCACCTCTTACCGCCCAGTAATACGGGATTATCTTGTATGAATCAGGTGTTTCGAAATATCCTAGCACGACTCCCGAGGGCTTCGACCTCCTACTCGCCGGCACCCCGCTGACGGTCACGCCCTCCCTTAAATCATAGCTGTAGTCTATTTTGCGGAAAACATCGTATACTACTGCGTGTGAAACATCCCCTATTGTCGGCTCTCCGCCCCTTAGCGGTGCTGCGGCTATCGATATAGAGACCCAAGGTATTTGAGCGTCGTAATTCATTGACCCGTCTACAGGATCTACCACGAAAACCCACTCAGGCTCCTCACAGAATCGACGAACTCCAGACTCCTCACTCACGAAGAGAAAGCAGTCCTTGATTCTCTTCCTTAATTCTTCAAAGATTATGTTCTCGGACTCTAAGTCAAAGACCTTGCTAGTATCTCCTGATGAGTTGGTTTTAATCACTGTGGATGGGCGGCGGGCCTCGGTTAGGTACTCAGCCGCCTTCCTAGCCACATCTACCAATGTCTCCTTCAACGCGTTCACTCAAGTCTAAGTATTGTTCGTGATTTTTAAGCGTGCTCTAATTCTTTAGAAGTAGGAAATCGGGATGTCATGGCATTCGAAGAAGGTTGAGGAAGTCTTCAGGGAGTTGGGCACCAGCCCGGGAGGACTATCATCGAGTGAGGTTGAGAGGAGGCTTAGCATATATGGTCTCAACGAGTTAAGAGGCAAACCTAGGTCTCCGATCAAGTTATTCCTTAAGCAATTCACTAATTTTCTGATAGTGATTTTGCTAATAGCTACGCTGATCTCAGGTTTTTTAGGTGAGTTGGTTGATGCCTTAGCTATACTCCTCATAGTACTCATCATGGGGGTTTCAGGCTTTCTTCAAGAGTTCAGAGCTGAGAAAGCTATAGAAGCACTGAAAAAACTCGTAGTTTCTGAGGTTAAGGTCGTTAGGGACGGGGACATCGTCGTAGTTCCTTCAACAAAGTTAGTGCCGGGCGACGTGGTCCTCCTTAACGAGGGTGATAAGGTCCCCGCGGATATCAGGCTCGTGGATTCCGTGAACTTAAAAGTTGATGAGTCCCCTCTTACCGGGGAATCCGAGCCCGTTCTGAAAGACCACTCGGTCGTGCTGCCTGAGGAAACAAGCATTCACTCAAGAACTAACATGTTGTTCATGGGAACCTACATATACTCCGGTAAGTGTAAGGGGGTCGTGGTAGCGACCGGGTCTAGGACCGAGTTAGGTAAGATAGCTGTGAAGCTTGGTGAGATAAAAGAAAAGAAGACACTACTTGAGGAAGAGCTTGACAGGCTCGGTAAGAAGCTCGGAACTATAATACTGGGTATAAGCGTCTTAGTTTTCGGTATCTCCTACTTGGTGGTTAGGGAGCCCTTAATAGAGTCGCTCCTCATAGCTGTCGCGCTGGCCGTGGCAGCCATACCTGAAGGTCTGCCGGCAATAGCTACGTCAGTACTTGCTTTAGGAGCTTACAGGATGTCGAAGAAGAACGTGATTGTGAGGGAGTTAGGAGCTATAGAGACTTTAGGGGCTTGCGATATTGTAGCGTCAGATAAGACCGGGACTATAACTAAGGGTGAGATGACAATCAAGAAAGTCTGGATTAGCGGTGTAGAGCTCGGGGTAGGGGGTGGGGGCTTCGAGCCTGTGGGCGAGGTGATCATTAACGACTCGGAGAGTAAGACTGTTGTGAGTAGGGAGCTTGAGAAACTAGCTGAGTACTTGGTCGCACACATCGCTGAAGACGCTAGCTTATTCTACGATAACGGTGTGTGGAGGATTAAGGGATCCCCCACGGAGGGGGCTGCCTTAGTACTCGCTTACAAGATTTTAGGTAAGGAGAGAGTTGAGGATTTAAGGAGAAACACTAAGCTCGTTAAGGTCATCCCGTTCGATAGGTTTAGGAAGAGGAAGACCACGATACACAAGCTCAGCGATAACGAGTACCTAGTCGTGTCTTCAGGAGCTCCCGAAACACTCCTCAACCTCTCGAGCCACGTCGTGATCGATGGCGACCTCAAACCACTCGACGATGGTTTAAGGAGGGAAATAAACGAGTACATAGAGTCAATAGCGTCTCAAGGCTTTAGAACGTATGGTGTTGCCTATAAGCTAGTAAATCCTGATATCCTTGAGCAAGGTGTTGAGGAAATAGAGAAGGAATATACCTTCTTATCAGTTATGGGCATCATCGACCCCCCGAGAGAAGGTGTTAAGGAAGCTGTGGAGGAGTTGCGTAGGGCAGGCATAAAAACAATCATGATAACCGGCGACCACAGATTGACAGCAGAAGCAATAGGACGTTTAATAGGGCTTGATAACGGTTTAGTGCTTGAGGGCAAGGACTTAGATAGCATGAGTGATGCTGAGTTAGAGAGGGTAATAGATGAAGTCGTCATATTAGCTAGGGTGACGCCAGAGCATAAGAGGAGGGTTGTTAAAGCTCTTCAAGCTAGGGGGCACGTAGTCGCCATGACCGGGGACGGGGTTAACGACGCGTTAGCGCTTAAAGAAGCTGACTTAGGGATAGCTATGGGTATTAAAGGAACTGACGTAGCTAAGGAAGTGTCTAAACTGGTTATCAAGGATGATAATTTCGTTACCATAGCTACGGCCGTTAAGGAAGGTAGGATAATATTTGAGAATCTTAAGAAGCCTATAAACTACTTACTGCCCGCTAATTTAGGTGAGATAGCGACGATACTGTCAGCTGAGCTGGTTGCGCTCCCTTCACCGCTAACCCCGGCGCAGCTATTATGGATAAATGTCACGACAGACGCTCTACCAGCTCTAGCTCTCAGCACAGAACCTCCTGAGCCCGACTTGATGAGGAGACCTCCAAGAAAGAAACAAGCTTCTTTCTTGACTAACAGGAAGATAGCGTATTTTGCGTTACTCGGTTCTCTAATAGGGCTCGTAAACCTAGGTATATACAAGTTCGCCCTCAGTACCTACGTAGATATAAGCTTGGCCAGGACGTTAGTATTCGTAGCTCTCGGGATGAGCGAGTTCGGAAGAGCGCTTGCGTCAAGATCTGAAGCTCTTCATTTCTGGTTCAGACCCTTCAATAAATGGCTTATCCCGTCATTAATTGTTTCACTAGCTTTGTTGATGAGCACAGTATACGTGCCGCAGCTCGCGTCAGTCTTCAAGACCGCCGAATTGCATCCAGAGCTCCTCTTCCTAGCGTTGCTGACCTCCGTGCCGGTCATGATAGTTGATGAACTTAGGAAATCTCTTAAGATAAGGATTTAAGGATTGGAAAAGCTTAAAGGTCTTTTAGTCCTCCTCTATTCTGGGGTGGGTACTCACTGAATAGTTGGAGCATGCTGACCTTAACGATCCTCTTCTCAGGTTTAGGAGGGGTTTTCAAGATTTTAGGCGGCGTCCTCTACGGTTCTAAGGCTGTTTTTGTTGATGCCATGACCTCCATAGCGAATTTAATGGCGTTATTGTTAGCTGTGAGGTATTGGAGAGATAGTCTTAAACCTCCTGATGAAGACCATCATTTCGGTCACTACAAGCTAGCTTTCGGGGGTTCCATATCTACCTTAATGATTTACTCCTTCGTAGCAGGCGTAGTAACGCTTAGATTGGCTGAGTTAAGGGAGTATACGGTGTCACTAGAAGCTCCCATGATGGCTTTCTTAGGAGTCTCATGCTACTTAATCGCGATAGCGATTTCTAGGAGGCTGAGAGGCGTGTTCACACATTACTCTAAGTTCACGATTAGTGAGTTAATTGAGGGTGTGGTAGTCATTACATCTTCTCTCGCTGGTGCCCTACTTAGCTACTTGATAGATTATGTTGGCGCTCTATTCCTCACACTATACATTTTTTACGAGTTAAGGGATGTCTTCTCCGAAGTTATGGAGTACGTTGGTGATAGAGCTCCCTCACCAGATGTGACGAAGATTGTTAGAGAGGAGTTTAGTAAGAATAACCTGAGTTTAGATAGTTTACGCCTAAGAAACGTTGACGGCACGCATTACCAAGGCGTGGCGACAGTCTTGGTTAACCCTGAGGAGGATATGGTGTCCTTGAGTAGGAGGGTTGATGAGGTTAAAAAATCGTTGCGTGCTCATAGAATGGACTTAGTGGTTGAGTTTAAACTACGTGCTCAGGAGATGAGTTCTGAATATGGTGAGTAACGAGGATTTAGGTAATAAGCTTGATAAACTTAAGAGCGTCGTGAGAGAATTCATAAAACTTATAGGGGATGACCCCGACAGACCTGAGCTTAGGGAGACGCCGGAGCGTGTGGCTAGGATGTGGCTTGAGGAACTGGCATCAGGGTATGGGAGAGACCCGGACGAACACTTAAAGTATTTCTACGTGAATTCAGCTAACTACGTAAGCACTAACAGGCTTGTCGCGGTTCTTAACATACCTGTTAGGTCTGTTTGCGAGCATCATCTACTCCCGTTTTACGGGTACGCTTACGTGGTTTACGTGCCGAGTGATGAGGTGTTCGGGTTAAGTAAGTTTGCCAGGGTAGTTAACGTGTTTGCCAGAAGGTTACAACTCCAGGAAAGACTCACTGAGGAGTTAGCTGATTACTTATTCGTGAAACTCAAGACTAAGGGACTCCTCGTAATGATTGAGGCCATACATACTTGCGCGTTAGTGCGGGGAGTGGAAGAACCTTTAAGTATGGTCACCCTCACTACTAGGGGTCAATTAAGCACGGACAGCGGATTACGTGATGAAGCCTTAAAAATCATAAAGACTGGGAAGACCTCAAGAAACTTAAGACTTCTTAAACCCTGAAATAACGAGTTCCCCCCTCCCTAACTCCACGTAACCCCATGGCATGGCCTGAGTATTGTAAGCGCCGTAAGCGTTGCCCCTGTAATCAAGTACTATGAGTCCGGCAGTGTCTTTACCGTGTACGGAAGTATGGTACTGGATAGCTAGGCGTGCCGCAGTATCAGCCAGGTACCCCTCACTGACTAAGTTTACTGCCTTAAGCGAGAGCATGCTCATCATTATCGTCTCACCTATTCCGGTAGCTACTGCAGCACCGTGTTTGTTGGCGAAGAACCCGGCTCCAGGAATCGCGGAATCCCCTACACGTCCCGGAAACTTTAAAATCACGCCTCCAGTGGATACGGCTGCCGCTAGCTTACCATCCTTATCTAGCGCGACTGCTCCTACAGTGTCGAAGTATCCTAGCTTCTTAGCTAACTCAAAACTTTTCCTGAATATCGCGTCACCTGAAGAAGCTTTCTTAAGTACTTCCTCATACCGCTTCCTAACCCTCTCAGAAGGTCCCGGATGCTTGGGGAGCCCTAGCCTAGCCGCTAATTCATCAGCAGCGCTACCGGCCAACAAGATGTGATCCGTTAGTTCCAGAACCTTGCGAGCCAAAAGCACCGGATTCTTAGGGTACATGACCGCGGCAACTGCCCCCGCACGATTACTCCAGCCATCCATAACGCCGGCATCCATTGAAACCTTGCCAGTTAAGTCAGGTACTGAACCAAGCCCTGCGTTGAGAACGCCTGAATCCTCTAACGAGATTGTTGCCTCCACAACCGAGTCAAGAGCGGAACCCCCGTTTTCTAAAACCTCAGCTCCTCTCTTCAGCGCGTCAGACACTACTTTCCTTATAATCTCCTCATCAACGTTCCTCCAAGTTCCGGCCCCGGCATGAACTACCAGAACGCCCCTCATTAACAAGACCCGAAATATTTTTTGATATTGTTAAATAAATTTTAACGTGAGGAGACCCCTAATCCCTCCTACCCCTTTTTAAGGAGGTTCTACGTTCTTAAAGGGTTTCGAGGTTTTAATGTGCTAATCCGAACTTACTGAGTAATAGTTGATACGCTTTATTCTTAGCTATGTTGGGGGCTCCGCGAGGCCCCGGCCTCTTCATGTAGAATGCGTTGACCTCGTAGACTGTTCCCCTCCACCCTTTATCTAAGGAGATCTTACCTAGCCTTATTAAATCACATAAGATGCCTGCTAAGGCCGGTGAGTCGTTTATTCTAGCGTTGATGTATATGGAGTCTCTGAAGCCGTTGAAACTTACGTATTCTATGTGCATGGCGACGTATTTCTTGTCTCCGAGGGGTTCTAGGTAGCCGGTAGGCTTTATGAATGTCGGGACTTCGTAGCCAGTGATATCCTTTATCATGCTGGTCTTAGTGAGTTCCTTCATGTGGTTTCTGTCCTGTCTTGTGAGGGCGTAGAAATCTGTGTTGCCTCCTATATTGAACTGCACTACGAATTCTATAAGCCTGTTCCTCTCGGCTAGATGCTCTATTAAATCAGCTGTTAAGGGTGTGGCTCCTGTGGCTCCGTCGTCACCGAATACCACGACACCAGACTCTTCAAGAAGTTTAAGTAGCCCTGGATTGTTTGCTACGGGCGTTGGTATTGCGTTAACGAAGGCTACGCCGCCAACCGTCTTAGCATACATTGCGGCCACGTAAGCGTATGAATGCGTGGCCGGTACGTCGCCGCTCAAGATCCTGTCGAGAGCTACAGACTTATCAGGATATTCCTCACCATACTCAGTGGTTATTACGTTGATTATCACGTCAGGCCTCAACTCCAGCCACTCACTCAACAATGTTTTTAGGCTTTCCTCATAGCTCATTAAGTCGTCTAACCCCTTAGCCTTCAGGTCAAGCCCTTCCGTAGACTTCCTCCTTATCCCTCTCCTAACAACCACTTTCCTGAGTTCTTCAGGTACTGGATAGTCGTTACCCATGACTTCCTTAGCTATATCGTAGAGGGTCTTACCAACCTTATTCTCGTCAACGTCGTAAACCCCCACTATCTCTATGTCGCTAAGCTTGTACGGGAGCTCATACTTAGCTAGGGGTATCCCGTAAGGCTCGACTAAACCCTTCTTAAGTCTCTCTAGGCCAGTAGCTAGGTGAGCGGCGACGTACCCAGCACCTAGCAACACTACTTTGATCGACATATTTATCCCAATAAATATTTTACCGACATAAATAAAGTTTTCGAGCACGTCACCCACATGTGAGTGATTTAAGCGTGGCTAGCCTGCGCGCGTATTAAAGATTAATAAATTCAGCGTATTAAATGGTATAGGTGATTGCGTGGCGTTAGAGCCGAGAATAAAGATTAAGAGGTGGGGTCCCTCCCTCGAGGAGGAGTTGCTTAAGAAGTGGGAGGAGGAAGGGTTTGAAGAGCCTTCAATAGATTTTCTAAGTGATGAGAGGTACGTAGTTGTGGACACGCCTCCACCATACCCTTCTGGGGAGTGGGGTGTTGGTCAAGCAGCTCATTACGCTCAGATCGATATGGTTGCTCGCGCGCTTAGATTGATTGGGTATAAGGTCCTGCTACCTTTCTATGCTGACAGGAATGGTTTGCCTGCTGAGGTAGCTGTAGAGAAGCGTTACGGTATCTCAGCACATGAGATAGCTAATACTCCTGAGGGTAGGCTCAAGTTTCTTGAGTTAGTTAAGGGGGTTTTAGACGAGTATGAGGCTTCCTTGGTTAGGGTATGGAGAAGGCTGGGGTGCTCATATGATTACTGGACTGACGGGACCGACTCCCCTAAGTATAGGAGGCTTACACAAGCAACCTTCATCGATTTATGGGGTAGGGGCCTCATATACGAGGCTGAAAGACCTGTCATGTGGTGTCCTAGGTGCAGGACCTCGCTTGCTGAAGCAGAGATAGAGACAAAGGAAGAGGAAGGTAAGCTATACTACATCAAGTTCAGGGTTGCGGAAACTAACGAGGATGTGGTGATAGCGACTACCAGGCCTGAGTTACTTAACGGTTGTGGCGCCGTTATCTACCACCCCAGCGACGCGAGGTATAAGTATCTTGAGGGGAAGCACGCGTTAGTACCCCTATACAATAACTTAATACCCATAATGCCTAGCACGTACGCTAACCCCGAGTTCGGGACCGGCTTAGCTATGATGTGTTCTTACGGTGACACCAGAGATATATGGTTCTTTAAGGAGCAGGGTCTCACCCCTAAGATACTCATCAACCCGGACGGTACCATGAACGAGAACTCAGGATTTCTTAAAGGGTTAAGTGTTAGAGAGGCTAGGAAGGCCATAGTAGAGGAGCTGCGTAAGAATAACTTCTTAGTTAGGGAGGAGGACTTAAGGCATGAGGTCCCTGTTTGCTGGAGGTGTAAGACGCCGGTAGAATACATCCACGTTAGAGAGTTTTTCTTAAGGCAGCTGGATTTTAAGGAGGACGTGCTTAGAGTAGGTAACATGATGGACTTTAAGCCCGCCGAGCATAAAGTGAAGTTTGATGCTTGGGTAACTTCATTAAAGATGGACTGGCCTATCTCCAGAACCAGATTCTACGGGACTGAAATACCTATATGGAGGTGTAGGAAGTGCGGTCACATAATCTTAGGTAAGTACGGCGAGTACGTGAGGCCTTGGATAGATCCGCCGCCTTACGAGAAATGCCCTAACTGTGGCGCACCTAAGGAAGAGCTAGTCGGTGAGACTAGAACTTTCGACACGTGGTTTGATTCGTCAGTTAGTGTTCTATACGTGACTAGGTGGCTCGATAACAAGGAGGCTGCTCTTAAAGCGCTGGAACATGCTCTCAGACCTCAAGGCTATGACATAATAAGGACTTGGCTCTACTACTCAACGTTACGTGTGTGGTTACTTACGGGGAAGCCGCCGTTTAAGTGGGTCAGGATTTCTGGTATGGGTTTAGATCCTAAGGGTAGGGCGATGCATAAATCCCTCGGCAACATAGTCCCGCCTATGCCGTACGTCGAGAAGTACGGTGCTGACGCGTTTAGGTATTGGGCCGCAATCTCCGGTATGTTAGGTAGTGATTATAGGTGGTCGGAGGACGTGGTTAGGAGTGGGCTAGCTTTCGCGACTAAGTTAGTCAACATAGGTAGGTTCATCTCGTTCTTCGATGAACCACCCTTAAAGGACTCGGTCTTGAAGGACGTGGATAGAGCGATGCTCAAGTATGCAACCTCAGTAATCAGGAGGGTTCTCAAGCATTACGAGGAGCTCGACGTTTTCAGGCCGATAAGCGAGCTCTACGCTCTAGCTTGGGATGTTTTCGCGTCAAATTATCTTGAGACGGTTAAGTCAAGAGCTTACGGGTTAGGCGATTACGACATTAGGTACGTGAACGGGGCTAGATACGTCCTACACAAGGTGTTTAAACTAATACTGAAGACCCTATACCCCATAATGCCTTTCGTTACGGACTACCTGTGGAGGAACATGTACTCTAGTGACGGGTTAAGGAAGGCCGTAATAACTGAGGAAGATTTAAGAGACTTAGGCGGAGACGAGAAGTTAATAGAGTACTTAATAATAGCTAACTCAGCTATATGGAAGTATAAGAAAGAGCGGAATATATCGTTCGCTGAACCGCTAGACGGAACACTCTACCTCTCAGAAGAGTATAAAGCGATAGCTCACGACATCAAAGACCTGCATAAGATTAAGTCCGTAGTCGTCGGAGTCCCTGCTGACACATCTAATGCCGTGAAGCTAGCGGACGGGGTTTTCCTAGTTATTTAAGCTGGACGTAAGGGTTAGTTAATGGGTCACGTACTAGACACCGATAAATGCGATGATTTAGGTTGCTGGATAGGTAGGTTGCCGGAAGGCTGTGACTTATGTATTAAGGGCTTAAAAAGCGTTTTCTTTGCTACAGGAATATGCGGTGAGGGATGTTTCTACTGCCCTATATCAGAGCTCAGGAGGGGGAAAAGAGTCTCATACATTAACGAAGTCCCTGTAAGAGATGTGAAAGACGTTGTTTTGGAGGTTTTAGCTTCCGGGTCTAGGGGCGTGGGCATAACTGGTGGGGATCCTCTCCTCGCCATAGAGGACGTGGTCGAGGTCGTGAAGAACCTGAAGGAGGTTTTTGGTGAGGGTTTTCACGTACATATGTATACCACAGGAAGAAACCTTAGGGTAGAGCACCTAGATAAGTTAAGTAACGTGGGGCTTGACGAACTGAGAATACACGTGACAGGACCTTACTCATGGAATGCTCTGAAGACCGCACTAAACTACGGTTTTGATACAGGCATAGAGAACCCGGTACTACCTAACTTTAGCAAGATGAGGGAGCTCGTTGAAGAGGGTTATAAACTCGGCGTTCAATTCATAAATTTAAACGAGATGGAGGTTAGCGAGTCTAACTATGCCGGAATCTTGAGCAGGGGTTTAAGAGTGAATACTGACGGGCTTACGGTTCAGGGTTCTAGGGAAGTGGCTTTACGGATCATGAACTGGGTGTTGGAGGAGGGCCTCACAATAAACGTACACTACTGTCCCGCAAAATTCAAAGACAAATACCAGTATAGGAGGAGACTTATAAAGAGATTTAAGAGAACGAGATTACCTTACGAAACCTTAAGCAGGGAGGGATTAGTCAAATTTATTGAAGCGCCTTACGAGAACGCTCAACTAGTAAATTACCTAGTTTTATCAGGTCTTGCATTCAAGAAAGCTCACACGATATACACGAGCATAAAGCTATCTAAGAAATTAATGAACTTAATACCTAGGAGTCAACACATCAGAATAATTGAAGCTTACCCGACCTCCCCTAGAAAATTATTGAATGTGACCCCCTTAACTCTTGAAAACAATAGATAAATATTAGCTTCGTGAATTATTTAATGTAGAGAGGATGTGACTTGGTTAGGAGGAGGAGAACGCAGGTACTCAGACATCTGATTTTAGCGGTCCTAGCTACCAATCCGCAGCTTCACGGCTACGGTATTTATAAGAGGATAATATACGTAACACAATCCGTGTGGAAACCTTCGATCGGAACCTTATACAGAACGTTAAACGAGATGGTTGACGAAGGCCTTATCAGGAAGAGTAATAGTGGTTCTAGGAGATTACAGTATGAGATAACTAGTATGGGTCTTGAGTGCTTCGTTAGGGAGACATTGCCTCACGCTACGAAATCTGCAGGAATACTTACAGAGTTTCTGGAAGCGTATAAAGGAATACGTGATAAGGGAGGACTCCCTAAACTACCTGACGAGTTTGTAGAGAGATTATACCGCTTACGCAAAGTATTAGAGGAGTTAATGAAGTAGTTGACTTCCCCTCCGTAGAGTGTGGAGGATTTCAGCCGGGATTTCATCAAAAACCTGGCTTAAAGCTCTACCTCAATACCTAGCCCCCTACTCTTAGCGAGTCTGTAAGCAAGTGCTGCGGCGGCAGCGTCCTGTATGGCTAGACCCACACTCTTAAAGAGTGTTAATTCGTTACCTTCCCTACCCTTCCTGAGTCCGGCAGCAACCTCCCCTAACTCAGCGATATCTTCCTGTTTAATCAAGCCTTTCTCGAGCGGGATCCTTATATCACCCGTCTCCTCAAGCACTGCTTTCCTAGAATCAACCACTATCTTACCAAACTTAATTATTGCTTCATCATCTAAAGCCCTGTAATCTTTTGCGTGCGCGCCTATACTTATTACGTGCTGGTCCTTACTTAGCCATTTACCTAGGATCACGGGTTCCTTTGTGGTTGAAGCTTCTATTACTACCTTACATTTCTTAACCAGGTCCTCGCTTGAGGCAGCTTCAAAAACTTTGAAGCCCGCGCCCTCCGCCCAAGCTCTAAACGACTTCATTTGATCAGGTCTTACATCGTAGATCACGACGTCTTCGGTCTTATAAACGGATGACACAAACCTTAGTTGATATCTTGCTTGATATCCCGTACCGATGATTCCTATAGGACCCACATCCTTAGGAGCTAAGTACTTAGCTGAGACAGCGCTAGCGGCCCCCGTTCTTAAAGCCGTTAAAACACCGCCTTCCATGACGGCGAGGGGGGACCCACTCAACCCATCAAATAAAGTCACTAAAGCTTGGATAGTCGGTAGGCCCCTACTAGGGTTCTGAGGTATTAGACTGACAGTCTTCACACCAACACCGCAGCCCGGTACGTAAGACTGCATCACTCCCCACCAATTACCCTCAACCCACATAACAGTCCTAGGCGGCGTCACGGTCTCGTTCTTGGAGTACCTGATGAACGCGTTCTCAATCTCAGGTATTAGAGACTCAGGACTCAACAACTCTTCTAATTCCTTACTCCTCAAGAGAAGGATTTTAACCAATGCTTAAACCACCACAAGTAATCATCGTTTCAAGACTATTAAAACATCTAGGTGGTGGAGACCTGAAAATGAACGCCTACTGAGAAAAAGGTAGCTTATAAGCACAAACAAATTATATTTCTAAGGAATATAGTGGGTATTACGAGGGTGGGTGTCTCCAGTGGCTCGATCTGCGGTAACTACGATAGATAGATACAGGAGTGAGATAGTTAACGGACCTATAGTCAAGACCCTGCTATGGTTAGGGTTTCCGTTAATGTTGGTTCAGCTTATCAACGTGTCTTACAACGTCGCTGACGCTTTCTGGTTAAGTAGGTATAGTGATGTTGCTATGGCCGTGCCTAGGCAAGCGTGGCCTCCCTTCATGTTCTTCAACGCTTTCAATATGGCTATCTCCACAGCTAACATGGCTCTCCTCTCACAATACATAGGTGCTAGGAGGTATGATGAAGCCAGTAATGTCGCCTCCAAATTTTTTACTGTGTCTCTGATAACTAGCTTTATTTTCGGTCTCACGTACTTCTCGTTGAGGTATCCTCTATTCTACTACGTGATTAGGTCGCCGCCAGAGATATTCGATGATGTAATGAGTTACTCAGGCATCATATCAATTGATTTAATGCTTTCAGGACTCTCAGTGACTTACTCTACGATACTTCAGTCGGTAGGTGATACTAGGACCCCGGCCGTGGTGGGAGGTTTTTCAGCTCTCCTGAATATTATTTGGGATCCCTTCCTAATACTTGGTATACCCCCGTTTCCTAGGATGGGGGCCGCTGGCGCGGCATTAGCTACTGTTCTGTCGAGACTTGGCGGCGTGACCGCGCTGATTTACCTAACTAAACGTAAGTTTCCTGACTTAAGGATACTCCCCACGAGGAATATTGATAGGTTATGGGTATTGAGGAATATCCGTATAGGGGGTCCGGTCTTCGTGTTTCACGCTTCTAATAGCATGGCTTTCATGCTTCAAAACGCGTTGGTGAATTCGTTTGGTGTGGTGGTGGCGGCAGCTTTCGCTATAGGATTCATAGTGATGGATATAGCTGACGCGGTTATGTGGGGTCTGACTATGCCTGTAGCTATAATGGTCGGGCAGAACTTGGGTGCCGGCAACACGAGTAGGTCTCGCGAGATAGCCTACAAAGCATCACTAACGATAAGTATGCTCACAGCTCTAGGTGCTTTAATAGTTTTCTCTACGAGGGGTCAGCTAATCTCAGTATTCACTTCCGATGCTGGGATTTTCAGCGAGGCTTTAAGATTTCTTGAGACTTTCGTCTTCAGCTTACCCTTCTTTACCTTATTCTTCGTCGGTATGTCCGTAGGTAGGGGGTCAGGCCACACGACAGTGCCTACAGTACTAGGAATGATCAGGTTGTGGGGGTTTAGGATAGGTTTAGGATACCTACTTGCTTACGTGGCCGGTCTGCAATCCTACGGTGTGTGGGTTGCCATGGCGTTAAGTAATGTCGTAGGGGGCTTGGGAAGCCTAACTTGGGTGAAGTTCGGGAATTGGGCGAGGCCCGTGATAAAGTGACTGAACCCCTTAATGAAAACCATTTAAGGCAGTAAGTAAGGATAATCTTAGGTGGCTTGCATGGTTGAGAAGGTTAAGAGCGGTATTCCGGGCTTAGACGAGCTACTCTTCGGTGGGATTCCTAAAAGGAACGTGGTCTTGATTTCAGGTGGTCCGGGTACCGGGAAAACCATACTGAGTCAGCAATTCCTTTATTTTGGACTGACTTACGGGGAGCCTGGAGTTTTGGTGACTCTGGAGGAACACCCTGTTCAAATTAGGAGGGAGATGAGCGAGTTTGGCTGGGACGTGAAGAGGTATGAGGATGAGGGGTTCTTCGCCATAGTGGACGCGTTCACCGGCGGGATAGGTGAAGCAGCTAAGAGAGAGAAGTACGTGGTTAAAAGTGTTGACGATATCGGGGAGTTCATTGACGTGGTAAGGCAAGCTCTGAAGGATACGAAAGCTCAGAGAGCGGTAATAGACTCGGTCTCAACACTATACCTCACTAAGCCCTCAATAGCTAGGAGTGTGTTAATGCAGTTGAAGAAGGTTCTCTCAGGCCTCGGCGTAACGACTTTCCTAGTATCTCAAGTAAGCGTCACCGACAGGGGGTTTGGGGGACCGGGGGTTGAGCACGCTGCTGATGGCATAATACGGCTAGATCTAGACGAGTTAGACGGGGTTTTAACCAGGTCTATACTAATATGGAAGATGCGTGGAACCAAGCACGACTTAAGAAGACATCCCTTCGAGATAACGGATAAGGGAGTGATCATATATCCTGACAAAGTAGTTAAGAGGAGAGAGATAATCACTTTAGATTAGAGACCTAAACAATCCTCAAACACGTTTTGAGTTACTACCAAGTAAGGTATGACATGAAAAACACGTATAGTAAAGGTATTAAGGTATTCAAGACCGCTAAAATTATCAGTATCCCTACCTCCGTCTTCTTAGCGAGTACGTGAAGATTCTCTATTAACGTGAAGACCTTTTCCCCGACGACCCTCACATCACTTAACTCGAGGTTTACTACTTTGTAGGACGCGGGTACCTCATTCTCAGACGCTTTCTTAAGAGATTCTACTATTGCATCAACAAGCCCGTCACACTCGTTAACTACCTCATACGGCGATTCTTTTAAGGATGCTGCGCATGAGTGATCGTCCGGCGTCACTACCTCGAAGTCTGTCAGGTTCGTCTTCTCCCTAATCACGTTATCTAGCTTAAGCCGGAAGTCTTTGTCTACGTTATTCCCGTAGATATAGACGAGCCCATACCTCCTGTCTCCTACTCGTATACTCAATGCCTTTATTCTAGGGCTACATAATCCCACGCAAGCTTTAGTGACTGCAGCCTCCCCATACCCAACTAGGAACTTACTCAGCCCCGAACACCCGTAAGCCTCAACCACCCTATCTAGGAGGTTCTTAAGTTTCTCGAGTTCCTTAATTTTATCGCCCTTACACGAGTGTGCGTCAACCAACATAACGTTCGCGGGAGCTTTAGGGTGCTTGCTCAAGTAGTCCCACGCGTTATAGGGTATGTCATCATTACCTAGCGACTTATTAATTATGAAGGGCGTCATGAAGTCTCTACTCCGTAACGTCAGGGCTTCCCAACCATCACTTAACCTAATCCTATACGGCTCGCATAAGTGTTCCTCAAAAGAATCGCTTAAGGAGTTTCTCGCCTTAGTGACTACCTCACGAGCGATTCTCTCAGCGTCTTTATTGTTAGCTAGGTTGTGCTCGTGCGATCCGGCAGTATGAAACGTGAACGCCTTGAAGTCAGGTTCCGAGAAATCATCCACGTAGTGTATGAACCTGGAAGAACCTATGTTGTTAAACGGGCCGAAATGGATTCTAGGGAATACCATCACTATGTTCGGTTTTGCTTCACGCTTAATAACCAAGCACTTAACTTCAACGCTTTTTTGAGAACCTATATGATTGAAGAGTGCTTCGAGACTCTCGGGTTCGCCCGTAAACCACGTGTTGAGGAAAGCTCTCAAAGCCACTATAGGTGAGACACCGCTTAACTGCTTACCCTTGTTATCAACGTACAGCAAGAGTAAAATCCCTAAAACTACGGAAGTAAACTCAACTATTAAAGCACTAACTAGCTGCGCGTAACTTAGGCTCTGCTCGAAGAAGACTTTATTGACTACTGCGAGGGTCAGCACAGGTATTGTGAGGGAGACAGCTAAAGCGTGAATCACTGTCGTGAAAGCTGATAGGATCACCAGCACTAAGCCCGAAGTAACCACAAGGCCTAACCCTCTCAGCCCGGCAAGCCTGTAAAGAATTAATTCCGCGATTAAAGATGTGGCGAAGGTAACTAGAGATAGTCCGAGAACCCTCTTAAAGTTAAAGAGCTTCGTAAGCATTAAGGGCGAGTACATGAAGGTTAACACACACCCGAGCAGGAAATACGCGCTTATGGAAGCGGAAAACCCTTCAACACTATAGTGTTTCGCGTTAGCTATGCCCGCTAATGTAATCAGAGAAACATATATAGCTATTAAAAACCTCTTCCGGGGCAGTAGGCTCAAGCGCCTGTAATACCTTCTAGTTATTCGCTCAACACTCATCGCCGGCTATCCTAGACTCTATGTAATATGGGTTTTTAACTTAACGGAAGGAATTGTTTTTCTTGACACCGTTCACTCTTTTATATTATTTATTGTAAATTAATGGACTGACCTCCGGTTAGGTTAGCAAAATATTTATATTGTTTAATGTAAATTAATTCAGGGAATAAGATGTTAAGTGTGGTTGTTGGGGGATTCTTCGGTGACGAGGGTAAGGGTAAGGTAGTTGCTTACCTAGCTCTTAACGACGAAGTAAACGCGGCTGTGAGGGTGGGTTCCGTTAACGCGGGACACACGGTGATTTGGGGTGGTAAGGAGTTTAAGTTGAGGATAGTGCCCTCAGCTTTCGTGAATGGTGGTTGCAAGCTTTATATTGGTGCCGGGTCTCTAGTAAGACTTGACGTATTCTTTAGAGAAGTCACTACTTTAGGTGTTGCTGGGAGGGTTTTCGTGGACAGGAACGCCGGAATTATAGAGGATAAGCACGTGGAGACTGAGGCGGGAGACGAGTATCTCAGGAACTCCATAGGCTCTACCCTTCAAGGTGTTGGAGCGGCCATGGTTGATAGGGTTATGCGTAGGTTGAAGCTCGCCAAAGACTTCCCTGAGTTAAGCACGTACTTAGTGGACTTGGTTGATGAGCTTTGGAGGATTCTTAATTCGGGAGGTAACGTATTGATTGAGGGTACTCAAGGCACTTACCTATCCTTATATCACGGCACGTACCCCTACGTGACTAGCAGGGACACCACAGCTTCAGGAATCTTATCAGAGGTAGGTCTAGGACCCAAACACGTGGATGAGGTCATCCTAGTTTTTAAGTCTTACGTCACCAGGGTTGGGAGCGGTCCCCTACCTGGTGAGCTACCTCTTGAGGAAGTCATTAACAGAGGCTGGTTGGAGAGGGCATCTGTCACCGGGAGGATGAGGAGGGCAGCACCCTTCGACTATGACTTAGCTAAGAGAGCCGTAATACTTAATTCAGCAACTCAAGCAGCCTTAACATGCCTTGACAAGGTTTTCCCGTCCTCAGCTAGAGTTAGGGAGTGGGGTAAGTTACCTCCTGAAGCCAAGAGATGGGTGGAGGACTTAGAGGACGTGATAGGGATTCCAGTAACGCTCATAGGTACCGGGGATGACGTTACTCACATGATAGATAGGAGAAAAGATTTAGGTGTTACGAAATGAGGGATTTTGACGTCGTAATAGTCGGTGGAGGACCTGCTGGGCTAATGGCCGCTCTGGAGATAGTGAATAACGCAGGAAGTAATTTAAGAGTAGCAGTCTTTGATAAGGGGAGGAGAGTTACTGAGAGGAAATGTCCATTAGCTATAAAATCAAATAACACGAACTCTCACGCCTTAAACAATAAGGTACAGTGCCTAAACTGCGAGGTATGCAACGTGACCTACGGAGTGGGAGGTGCTGGTGCGTTAAGTAGTGGGACGCTCAACCTAAGGCCTGACGTGGGAGGAGACCTAGATAAGCTAGTCGGTGATTGGAATTACGCTGAGGAATTAGTGAAGTACGTTGACAGGATTTTCGTGTCTTTCGGAGTGCCTGAGGACACTCTCCACGTACCAGACAAGGAGAAAATAACCGTGCTTGAGAGACTTGCGGCTAAGGCTGGCGCAAAGTACATACCGACACCTCAGAGAATTGTTGGAACAGATGTCATGATTAGAGTTGTTGATAATTTGAGTACTTATTTAGAGAAGAATGGTGTGAGGATTTTCACGGAAACAAGTGTGATTGAGGTTTTGAAGGGTGACGGCGTCTTCAAGTTAAATACCACCCGAGGAGAGTTCACGGCCCGTAGGGTACTCCTAGCGCCTGGCAGGGGAGGGGTTACGTGGTTCCAGAGGGTGGTTAGGAACCTAGGCATAGATCACGAGCCAGGATTTCTGGATGTAGGTGTTAGGGTAGAGGTCCCATCTTATGTAGCTGAGGACGTCACCACGGTGAATCCAGACCCTAAAATAGTTCTCTACACAAAATTTTACGATGATAGAGTCAGGACCTTCTGCACGAACCCGCGGGGGTTTGTGGTACAGGAGAGATATGAGGATGGTACCGTAGGGGTTAACGGGGTTAGTTACAGGAATTTGAAGTCTAGGAATACTAACTTCGCGTTGTTAGTCACGCTGAAACTCACAGATCCTTACTCTGACGCTACAGAGCTAGGTAAGTCTATAGCTAGGATAGCTACTCGAGTGGGTGTGGGTAAACCGATAATTCAGAGATTAGGTGATTTAGAGAAAGGTAGGAGGAGTACGTGGGAGAGGATAGAGAGGAGTATTGTGACGCCTACCTTAAAGAACGTGACGCCTGGGGACATAGGGGTCGTTCTTCCTTACAGGGTCATAGTTAACTTACTTGAAGCCTTCAAGAGATTGAATATCCTTTACCCAGGTCTTTACTCTCCTCAAACAATACTTTACGCACCTGAAATCAAGTATTACAGCATAAGAATCAAGACAGACAAGAACTTACAGACTAGTGTTGAGAATATTTTTGTAGCCGGTGACGGGGCAGGGCTTTCAAGAGGTTTAAATATAGCCGCCGCTACGGGGGTTATTGCTGGCAGAGCTATACTTCAGAGTTTCTGAGAATGTTTTTCATTAGGTTCTGTTAAGAAGGTGATGGTGACTTCTTTCACATTAATTAATTTATTTGCGTTAATTATATGAGGGGTATTACGTTACGTCGGAATTAAATATTTAATATGTTTATGAAATTATTTATGTTGGGGGTTAGAGTGAGGGAGGGGTTTCTTGGCGGGATTCTCGTCGTTGATTTAGGTGGACAATACACTCACTTGATATCTAGGAGGTTTAGGGAGTTAGGGGTTTACACTAGCGTTATCCCATACAAATCTTTAGAGAAGTCAATTCTTTCAAAGTTTGATGCCTTAGTCTTATCGGGCAGTCCTTTAAGCGTTAGTGAACTTGATGAAGCAGAACTCAATAAGATTAGTGAGTTAGTTTTCGATAGTAATAAGCCTATTCTTGGCATATGCTTCGGACATCAATTACTTGCTAAGTTGCTGGGGGGTAATATAGAAAGGAGGATGGAGTTTGGTCGCACGGGAGTAAGGATACTGAAACGCGATCCTATATTTAACGGTTGGGATGATTTTGAGTTTGTTTGGATGAGTCATAACGAGTGTGTTACCTCGCTTCCCAACTTAGGGGAAGTTCTTGCTTTATCAGAAAACGGGTGTATTGCAACTTTTAAGGTACTTCGCGAGAGTAACGTGTTTTACGGTGTACAATTTCACCCAGAAGTCAAGCACACCGTTAAGGGGCTTCGATTACTTGAGAACTTTCTCAGTATTGCAGGCGTCGCGAGAAACTGGTCGCTCAGTGACTACGTTGACCGCATAATTAAAGAGATGATTAATGAGGTTGACGTAAACGCTAAAGCGTTAGTCGCGGTTAGCGGCGGAATAGATTCTACGGTTTCTGCCCTAATAGCTAAGAAGGTTTTCAAGGATAAGCTAATCACTGTTTTCGTTAATCACGGACTTTTGAGAGAGGGTGAGGTTGAGGAAGTCTTAAGTAATTTAAGAAGTTTGGGGATAGAACCGCTCTATATAGACGCTGAAGAGAGATTCTTGAAGTTGCTCGAGGGAGTCTCTGATTGCGAGGAGCGTAGAAAGCTAATTGGTGAGGAATTCGTTAAGATTTTCAGAGAGTTAATTGAGAGAGATCCAGAAATCAAGTATTTCGTTCAGGGAACTACCTACCCTGACGTGATAGAGAGCGGCGTCGTGAGCGGTTCAAGTAAGATTAAGACACATCATAACGTCGGGGGAATACCTTCCTGGTTTAAGATGAGAATACTTGAGCCGTTGAGGTATCTCTACAAAGACGAAGTTAGGGAGGTCGGGAGACTTTTAGGCCTTCCTGAAGCTTTATTGAAGAGGCACCCGTTCCCCGGACCTGGCCTGGCGGTGAGGGTGATCGGTACTTTCACTAGAGAGAAGTTAGAGATAGTTAGGAAAGCTTCTAAAATAGTTGAGGACACGTTGAGGGAGTACGGGCTTTACGACTCCGTGTGGCAGGCTTTCGCTGTCGTCGGTGATGATATGTGGGTGGGGGTTAAAGGCGACGAGAGAGATCAAGGGTATATTCTGACGATAAGGGTTGTTGAGAGTTCTGACGGCATGACTGCTGATTGGGTTAGGATACCGCACGAGGTTCTTGACGTAATGTCTAGGAGAATAACCTCCAGCTTAAGTAGGGTTACTACCGTAACGTACGCTATAACGTCTAAGCCACCAAGCACTATAGAGCCTTGCTGAGGGGATCTTAATGGAGATTCTTTACCTACCTTGGAGTAGGGCTTTAAGCATGTGTTATAGGTTGGCTGAAATAATCCTTGACTCAGGAGAGAACTTCACTACCGTACTAACCATATCGAGGGGTGGGCTGGTTCCTGCACGAATAGTTAGTGACGTAATAGGGGTGGACGACTTCCACGTGGTGAGATCCAGGTTCTGGGGTGTTGGCGGTAGGATATTAGAAGAGCCGGAGATTAGCTATTACGGTGGGATAGAGCTTAAGAATAGGAGGGTTTTAGTCGTTGACGAAGTGGTTGACACAGGAACAACCATGTCAAGAATTGTCAGGCTAGTCAATAGTTTAGGAGCTCGCGAAGTTAAGACCGCCGTGCTACACTACAAAACCTCTAGTTCTTTCATACCTGATTACTACGTCGAACGTGTTGAGAAGTGGGTCTGGATATATTACCCGTGGTCTTTCAGCGAGACACTATTTGAGCTAGCTAGACAGGAGGACTCTAACAACATACTCGAGAAAGCTTTTGAGATACTTAGGAGGCTAAACGCAAGCGAACTTTATCTGGATCCGCATAGAATAAGTAATTCATTGAACGCTTACTTAAGGAACTGGGCAGTTACTAAACAAAGAAGTGAAACTAGAAACTAAGTGAAAATATTATTAGTTGCATAACCGATAAGCTCTTGGTGAGTAGGATAAGAAGGACTGTGAGATTGCCTGTAGAGGTTGAGTGCGCTGAACCACTCACCCTAGTTATGAGTAGGTTGAAGAATCAGAAATACCATTTAATAGGTTCGCACTCGGCTGTTAAGAAGTGTTTATGGGTTCATAACGCGTTGACTCAGGGTAGGTTTTGCTATAAGTGTAAGTTCTACGGGATTGAGTCGCATAGGTGTGTACAGTTTACCCCCGCTACTCTTTGGTGCTGGAATGCGTGTCTTCATTGTTGGAGGGTGAGGCCGCAAGACCTTGGATTAAGCGATAAAGACTTGATGAGGTTACCTAGTGTTGATGATCCTGAAGTGATAGCCGATCTAGCCATAGAGGAGCATCGACGGACTGTTAGCGGGTACAGGAACGTAGCTCCTAAAAACATGTGGGAGGAGGCGATGGATCCTAAACACGTAGCTATCTCACTTACCGGTGAGCCAACCCTGTATCCCAGGCTGAGTGAGTTGATTCAGGTGTTCCATAAGAAAGGCTTGACCACGTTCTTAGTGACTAGAGGTATAAGGCCTGAGGTTTTAGCGTCGCTTGAGGAAGAGCCTACTCAACTTTACGTGTCTTTAGAGACGTGGAATAAAGAAATGTATGATTTCTTTAATAGACCTCTCATAAGTAAGGGTTGGGAGAAAACCTTAGAAACCTTAGAGTTACTGCCGTCCTTCTCATCGCCTACCGTCCTTAGAATAACTTTAATTAAGGAGTTCAATATGAGCGATAAAGACGTCAAAGGATTTGCCAGGTTAATAGATAAGGCCTCACCAACCTACGTGGAGCCTAAGGCTTACATGCACGTAGGCGGCTCTACCGGGAGATTAAGCAGGGATAGCATGCCTTCAATGAATGAAGTCTTGGATTTCGCTGAGAAGTTAGCTGCTGAGACGGGCTATAGGATAGCATCATACTCCGTACCGTCGAGGGTCGTGCTACTAACTAAGCTTGAGGGACCTATAATAAGGTATGGCAAGGGATGCCCTAACGCTTGGAGAACTGAGGAAATAGGTGATGAATTCTCGGGTGAGTACGGACAACCAGAATCTTTCTGATGAAAAATCATATGTAGGGTTTGGTCAGGTTAACATTCCTAGCTAACACGAACGGTGCTCTAGTGGGTGTCCGGACCTCCCACCACATGATATCATATGTTTGTCTGGTCATCTCCTCAATGTTGTTGAGTAGTTCTGGGAAGCTCGTTGCTATCCTCACCCTACCGACGTCGCCCACTATCTCACCGTTCTTAACCAGTAACGCCGCGTCACGCGCGACAGTCGAGAACGTTCCCTCAACGTAGTTTTGTAGTCTAGTATACCAGTTATTGGTTATTATAACTCCATTTCTTAACTCACTAACTAATTCTTCCTCCCTCAGGTCTCCAGGCTTCATACGCAGGTTCCAGGGATTCGGCATCACCCATCCAGCATTACCAGTCGATTTAACCCCGAGCTTGGTTGCCGTGCCGGAGTTGTGGAGTAGGTTGTGGAAGACTCCGTCCTCTATTATAGGCTTATCATATGTGGGAACCCCTTCATCGTCGAATGAGGCTACGTTAGGTAGGGTGGGGTCTCTGGGCGTGTCCACCAGCGTTAGCTTCTCTGAAGCTATCTTATCGCCGGGTCTGAACTTCATGAACATCGAATAACCCATTAACACTGCTAGTGCTGAAGACATGAAAGACACATAATTCATTAAGTTACCTACCACGAGTGGTGAGAGGATTACGTCGTACTTACCGGGTTGTAGATCCGCTTTATCACTAGTTATTGAGGCGTATAAGCCTGCTTTCCTACCGACTTCCTCGATTTCTTTCTCGTTCACGTGCGTCGATCCATGAGCCCACTGACCGCTAAACTCTTTCTTAAACGCTCTCAGGTATGCCTCAACCAACGTTCTTCTCTCACTATTCTCGAACCCCTTACTAGTAACTAGAACTCTCTCATCCTTACTTAAGGTTAGAGTACCCGCGGCTCTCTCAGCTCCCTCCGATAGCGCGGCATCAATCATCAACCTGGTTAGCTTGCCGGGATCTCTCATCGCGTCAATTACTTTCGGGTCGAAAGATCCCTCAACTAGCTTCACTTCCTGAGGTTCTGGTAGGGGGGCGTAGAGTTCTGATTCCTCAACCCTCTCAACCACGCTCGAGATCTTCTCAACGGCTTTAAGGATTTCTTCAGGTCTGCCGACAGAGAACTCCAGTATCAACACTCTCTTCGACTTAGTTAACAACAAGGACACTTCCGTGGTTATCCAGCTCTGAGTTACTGAGGGTTCTGTATTCCATAGCTTCACCATAACCCTGTCACGAGTTTTTATGAGGACTGCGACGTCGTCGTAGCTAGTCCTCAGCTTATTGACTACCTCCCTCCCCAACTCTATAGTCCCGGTCATTAAGCGATCACCCCCAACCTAATCTTGGAGATCCTGACATCCGGACCGCCAAACCATACAGGAACTCCTTGTGAGGGTTCCCCCTTACCGCAAGTGCCCGGATAGAACTTCAACTCCTTATCGATAGCTACTATGTTGCTGTAGAATCCTTGAGTGGTTATCTCTAGCACTGGGTTTCTGATCGGCTCGGCTAACTCCCCGTTCCTTATTAGGTAGGCTTCTAAGCCTACATATCTTTGATTCCACCTGATATCGTCTATGTTCCACTCCATATACGACTTAATGAAAACCCCCAGGTCTATGTCATCTATGAGTTCCTCGAAGCTCATATTACCTGGCTTGAGGTACGTGTTACTCATACGTATTATAGGTTCTGAAGCGTAATTCATGGCTCTAGCCGCGGCATTACTCTTAACACCGAATATGCTTGCGGTATGTCTGTTATGGAGTGCTTCGTTGATAATCCCCTCCTTATAGAGGTATCTAGGCCTTGCCGGAACTCCCTCGTCATCGTAGAGATAGAATCCGTTGCTACCGGGTATTGTGGGGTCTTCGATCACGGTAGCTAACTCATTCCCTATCCTGTACTTACCTATCATTTCAGGCTTGACGTAGGATTCCCCAGCCTGTGCGGCCTCACGCCCCAGTATTCTATCAGCCTCCATGGGGTGTCCGGCCGACTCATGAACCAACAACCCGATTATCTCTGACCCAATAACCACGTCAACAGGGTCCTTAGGTGGTTCAACACCCTTCAGTAAGACGACCTCTAAGTTCTTAACCTCTTCTGAAACTGCATCAACAGGCTTCCACTCCTTAAGGAGCTCGCCACCACCGGAACTGGCGAATTCCTTCATTCTCTGCAGAGTCCCTCTCTGTTGGTGTAGGAGTACTAAATTAAGCGATACGTAGATTCTAGGGATTCTTGACCTAACATACGCTCCCTCAGAAGTCATTATTAGCTTCTCCTGCATGTGGGTCTCCGCACTGAAGACGCACACAGGTAGCTTGACCTGACTAACTGTCTTAAGTAGTTCCCCGTAAGCCTCCTTACCCAAGCTCGTTAAATCCTCAACGTGAATATCTTCTAATTTAGACTTAGGTATCACTTCATAAGAAGCTCTCCCAACCCTCTCCTCAGTAAACGTGATGGGGCTCCTCCTCAGCGACGCAGTCGCCCTAGCTCTACTCACTGCCTTCTCGAGAGCGTTCATCAAGCCCTCCTTACTCAAGTCGTTGGTTGCCGCAAATCCTAAGGACCCGTTCATCAAGACCCTCACACCAACACCCTCCTCCTTAACGGACCCGACCCCGATTATCCTGCCGTTTCTCATCGCCACAGATATTCCTTGATCATTCTGGTAACGAGCCTCCACATAGGTTGCTCCAGCAGCAACTCCCGCATCAATTAATTCACGTAGGAGATCCTCATCAAAACTCAATTCAATACACCCTCAATATATTTTTGAGGAACATATTAAAAATAATTGTAACTAGGGCTCGCTCCGGAATAGAGGGGCGGTACATATTAACTAAGACCAACACCTAATTATAGGTGTTTACAGCTGAAAGCTCGTTCTTTGGGGGTGAATTGATGAGTAGGTATAGGTTGTTAGTATCCATAGGTTTCTCCACGCTTTTTTCTCTAGCTTTAGTATATGCCTCGCTTGATGTCATCAGGATAGTTAATAGCTGGTTACTTGGATTCATTCCCGACTGCGTGCTTTTATCTGATTTTCCTAGATGTCAGGAGCTAGAGTCTAGTTTAAGGATTTTTGGTTACGTAGGGTTAGCGACTATTATTGTTATTGTTGGTGTTGGGTTCTTACTTAATAAGACTAGGTTGTCTTTGCTAGGATCTCTGGCCCTCTACCTACCGACGATAGGATACTTCGCTTTTACCATGTTCTTCTTGGCTGGTGTCGGTGTGTTGAGGTTGTTATGGTTCCCGTTCATAGATTCGGAGATTTTCGTTAGACTCGGCTTGATTACTTACGTCCCTGCTTGGGTGATTAACTCCGTGATTACGTGGATCGCTAGGTTGGTGATGCCTGAATTAAGCGTGGATTTCTCCGTTCCAATAAGCTTCGCGTTCATGGTGATTGGGCTCGCGATCTTCTTCTTAGGTGTGATGACGTGGGTGAACGATAAACTAAAACACAGAGTTCTGAGTAATGAGGGAGTGTATAGGTTCTCAAGACATCCTCAATACCTGGGATTCATAATATGGAGTTATGGTCTCCTATCCCTAGCCAGCGTGGTTGAGGGGGGTAGAGGATGGTCCCCGCCAGCACCGGGATTGCCTTGGCTAATAGCTGTCTCAATCGTTCTCAGTATAGCGCTGATTGAGGAGATTGAGTTGAAGAGGAGGTTAGGTAGTGAGTATCTTCAATATGCGGAACGAACCCCCTTCATCATGTTAATACCTAGAGCCTTAGGTAGTGTAATCACTTATCCAGCGAAAATCCTTATAGGTAAGGAAATGCCTGAATCGCGCGCGGAGGTAGTGGTCGTGATGTGTTTCTATTTATTGATTGTGATGAGTGCCTCATTAATCGTTTCATACCTCATTATCTGAGTAGACAGTTTTTAATCGGTTTTTAGGAATTCATGTGGTGTGTGAATGAATCTAGGAAAGATCGCGAATCTAAAATACGTTGTTAGGAGTGGGTGGGTGATAAGGGGGGTTCCGAACTCGGTTGCTGAGACGGTAGCTGCTCACACTTTCGAGGTAATGTTGATTAGTATGTACTTAGCTGACGGGCTGAGAAGTGAGTGTGCCGATATCGATGTCGAGAAGGTAATGAAGATGAGTTTACTGCATGACGTCCCTGAGGTTATGGTGGGGGATGTCGTGAAGCTAGTTAAGGCGAGAGCTCCAGAACTCTTCACTAAGATTGAGTTAGAGGTTGCGCAACAACTAAACTTAAGCAAGTATGTAGACTTACTTGAGGAATTAAGTAGGGGTCATACCCTCGAAGCAAGAATAGTGAAGCTCTCAGATATATTAGCAACATATCTTCAAGGGATACGCTACCTTAAGACAGGGTATGAGGACGTAGGGGAGATAGTGTTAAACTCTAGAACCACTATAGCAGAAATGATTAATTCTTGGGCGCCTGAGGGTTGTAGGTCCCTACTAAAAAACTTGTTAAGTAATATAGACGTTACCGTATAGTCACATTATGAGGAAATTAATACGAAAACTCCACTAAGGAATTAATGAATAACTCATCCACTTCATCCACCTTATCTCCCCACCCAACCCTCTCATAGAACCTTCTGATGACCTTCAGAGTATCAATTACCTTATTCTTATTCCTCAATTCGACCACCACAACAATTGTCTAAAAGAGGTTTTTATATCTTGTCGTAATGATAAAAAGCTAAGACACGACACTAATCTCAAGCTAAACTTTAAAATCTACATGAACTAGATCAGGAATTCCTACTGTTTCTTGGTAGATTGTGGTTTATTGTCTTTTCCCGCTATCTATTTCTTAACGGTCTCCCCGAGCCCCTCACCGAGGTAGCTCTGCCCCGGTCGCCCAGGGCTTCACGACCCCACGGCTCTCGCCAGTTAATGTTCCTGCACCAAAGCCTTAAAACCCAGCACTACGAGGACTCACACACCAAAGACATACAAACAAAATAAACGATTAAGAAAAACTTAAACAACCCAGC